>Ga0123355_10003026_pt1 | contig 23957 bp, 6 predicted proteins | sample TergutEmb28metaG_3_FD_89872 | JGI IMG/M metagenome (GOLD analysis project Ga0123355, IMG submission 89872) | Embiratermes neotenicus P1 segment gut microbial communities from Petit-Saut dam, French Guiana - Emb289 P1 | ecosystem: Host-associated > Arthropoda: Insects > Digestive system > Gut ... | reverse complement strand
GGGCATTACTATGTCCATCATCAGGAGCTCGCGACTATGTTGTTGATTACCACATTGGTCATTTCGTTCTTGGTTTGCTGTATGTTGGAGGTTAGGTGCGGTTATGCTGCAGCCCGGACACTACTCCAGCATAACTGCACCTAACCTCCAACATACAGCAAACTAAGAACGAAACGACCAATGTGGTAATCAACAACATAGTTGCGAGCTCCTGATGATGGATGTAGTAATGCCCGAAACATGTTGAGCTTATAAGAAGTACAATAAAATAATAAGTGGCATCTAGTTAGTTTTTTATTCTTCAGTTATCACAATGATGCACGGTCCAATAAACATCATAAATAAATTCCATTCACACAAACTGCTTTGAAGGAGCTGGAACAGTGTAGTCGGTATGGTGCTTAATCTATTGGCTGGAGGGTCCGCGGTTCAAAGCCCAGTTGCTGCAAGAGATTTTTTTCTCCAAAACGTCCATACTGGCTGTGGGATCCATCCAGCCTCCTATTCAATGAATATTGGTGTTCTTTCCTAGGGTAAAGCGTTCAGGCTGTGAAGTTAACCACTCATCTCCACCACTTGCTGAGGTTAAGAATAAGTCCACTATACCTCTACTCCCTATATGTCTTCATGGCATAGCCAGGGAAAACTTTACCTTTTTACAAAATGCTTTGATTCCTGCTGTTAAAGATTAATTGCTAAAACTGTGGAACCCCTACAAAGAACATTGTTTATACTATTATTTAATAATGGTGCACCACCTTCAACACAGAACCAGAAATTTGACCTGCCTACTACATATTAAAAAGAAACAAAGGATTTTCACAAATAAGAATTTTTTCTTTCATTATGTAAAAATATGTAAGAACTCTACATTTACGCTAGTTTTGTTTACAAACAAAATGCTTCTTCACACTAAAATACACATCAACTAGCACATGATCTAAATTACCACATGTAGCATTCATTAATATATCCAGTACACAAATCAGTTTCACTGTGTTTATTTAAAGCTTGAAGTGAAAGAAATTAAATGTTCAAAAAATAAACGTAAAAGCACCAAACTGAATCCTCAGTTCTTTGAACATGCACGTCAAATGTAACAGATGACTTTACCACTTCACATTATGCAAACTGCCTTCACAAAAGTTCAAGAAGCTCTCTGTCAACACCACTGAATTTTGTCTCTAAGCAGTAACACTTGGGTGTAAGCAAAGTGAAAGGAAACTCTAACATAATTAACTGAATAACAGTTCAATTTATAATGCAGCTGGTTCCAGAAAGAATAGCAAGGATTTTATTCATGATATGAGCCTTGAAATTTTTCACTACCATATTACATTCATACTTTCTGTACCATGGGTACTTGCATAGCTTTCTTTGTGTGTAAATAAAGGTATAATTGAAGTATTAACGTCATGCCACCAAAATACAAATAGTATGCACAGTTACATTTGTCTTTCAAAGGAATGAAGAACATTTTGACATTAATTACAGAAAATACAGCCATTATTTAAAGTGGAATCCTTGACATACAACTGTATTCTAGAAATAAAATGAACTTTCCTCATCTCTGTTACAGTTACACTGGCTTCTTGGCTCTTGTTTTCACTGTATACACACACTTAAATCAGACTGTCCCATTTAAGGTTCTTTCAGCATGAAACTGAAAACCTAAAGATCATAATCTGTTACTGGTGAGCAAATATTTATGACTTTGATACAAAATGTAAAATGTACTTGGCAAACAAATGGTATGAAGTCATCTAATGTTACTTTCATCTTATTCCCAAACATGACCTGCATGTGATTACTGTACTGTCATTCTTACTATCAGTTTACATAGAATTATAATCCTAGTACATAATTATTTCTGTGATCAAGAGAAAGTGTCCATTATTACACAGAAAAACTGGATGTGACAGACCAAAAAGTGGTGCATGTTTTGAGATATATCATATCACTCAATAGCAGGTTATGACATGCTGCTTAAAGAAAACCCTTTGTGATAAGAAATAATGTCTACCATTGGGATGTAATCTTGTATCAAATTCTACACAATTTGACATGTATATAGAAATTAAACTATGGTCCTATCAGGGAATTTCTCTAAAACAGGAACATGATTATCATAGGTTTTATTTTATAACATGAATTTTAAAACAATTAAAAAAATTTAAAGCCATCATGTTTGAAAACACTGCAGGAGATTTTTGCAGGTAAATTAATCTTCTTGACTACTGTTGTTGCACATTTCCAATAATTAAATTTAATAGTTCCCTGTATACTTCTCCTTCCTTACATATATTTAATAATAAATGGCCTAAAAAGATTAGGTTACCACACCTAGAATAGGGCTACTATTAATCAAGCCCCAACAAATACATCTGACAGTATTATGATTTACTGAGTAACACACTTTGTTTAGGCAATTATACTCAAGCACACTGAACACCTTGTAGTTTATGAAAATAATTTGTAAATAGTGAATTCGGTTTCAGTCAAATATCAAACATTTCAAGTTTTCTAAAGAATATAAAATTGGTTATAATCTGCAGATCATGATGGAATTCAGTATACAAGTCATGCCACTGTGACCCCCCAAACTTCAATATTTCTTCATGCTCTTACATCAGCAAACCATGTCAGCAGCCACTTAGACACTTGAAGTGGTGCATGCATGTGCAGTAAGTCTGCGACTTACACACTTTCAAAGTTACGTGGGTCCATACATGCACATATGCATTCATACTTCTATTTTATTTAAACATTCTAGGCACTGTAACCCCTAGTCAACAGCACTCATCCAGACCAACCCTGAGACCTACCTAGCCTCCTGCAGGACAGGCACCAGGTCTTTCCCGTGGGTAAAGCTGGTGGGGCATATTGCTGACCAACCACCCCCTTCTAGTGACAAGCTTGCAAGTGGGTTATAGCTACACCTCCACATCCTCTCTAAGCCTACATAAGCTTGTCATGGTGTGACATATACATAAATGTGTGTGTATGTTTATGTGTGTTATTTTTGTGTCATTGAAACTCTTTTCTATTCAATTTTTACAACTTTAGGCTATTTATTTTAGCTCCATTTTATCATGTTTTTCAACTTACATAGAAATCTGTGGAATGAATTAACATGCTAGTCACAGTCTCACTGTATAGTGATTTTAAATTCCTACAGTTGCAGCATCATAAAATTTGTAAATGTCCTGAAACTTTTAGTATGTGAGGCTCACAGCACAAATACTGAATACAAAAGCTGTAAATTACATTCGAAGAAAACTGCTCATAGATGACTCATGATGAATTCAATTTTTATTTGAGATATTTAATGCCTGATTGCAGAGAGAGATTATGTTGGGGTAAATGATAAAAGCAGGCAAGAGATCCCTCAAGTGGTGACAGGTACCTGAATTTCCTCACCCCAACCCCTGCCTTTATGTATAAGCATAAAGTTCATACCGAGGAGCCACAAACCTTAGGCACCACCACACAAAATTTAGTCACCTGGAGAAGCTGGCGCCAGGATTTGTGCACTACTGGGATATAGTGTAAAGATGATAACTGCTTCTATGGAATGCTGATGCCAAGACTGCAAAAAGATTCACTTACTTTCTTGTTATATGCCTTCATGACATGATGCTTCAGCTCAGATTTTAATTTACCATTTGAAGAGTAACCACTAATTTAAACTAATTTCAAAACACATGAAAATTGAATTTAATGTTATCCTCAGAAATAACGCCTTTTGCTTTAATAAAATTACGGGAACAATGCAGAAGTTTCTTGTGCTTTTCACACAGCCCACAGTACATTTAAAACAATATAGAAGTTACTCATTGTTAAGCAAAAGCAAATTAAATATGTTATAAAGCTTGGATATTGGAGTAACAAAGACACATAAATCCTGTAATTTGATTTCACTCTAATATATGTGGCACTACAGGCACTGTGCTGTTTACAGTTTGGTTTACAATGTCACGTTTTCTCTAGTTCATCAATCATGCATGGTAAGTGTTGCTGAATCAATTCGGTTCCATTTATTTCTGAGCCTGTTGCATAAAATGTTTGCTATATCTAAATGAGAGGCCACGTTTTTGTATAAATTACCACTGATTGAAACACATTGCTTCTAAATGTGTCTAAAATGTATTTTAAGGTGTGTAAATATATATACATATATAAATACAGGGATAAAGATATATTTAAATATATTTCACTCCACATTGGAGAAATATATTGCTACCCCACAAGTATGTACATTATTTATTAAGAACACTTTGTACAGTGCTATTTGTTTTTGGGTGGAGTTTAAACCTTGATTGTGAACAAAATGGTGAGTGAATTTTTGATGATCTTTTTCTTACAAATGTATTTTTTTGTGATTGGAGTTATATTATTAATGGTGTTTCACACTACAGATTTTTTCTTGGATAAACTGAATGCTCGTTTTAGGAGAAAATTATCCAGTAGTATCTATCTTAATCTTTGTTGTTGCTTACATAGTCTGCAATTTTTTAAAAATAATATTACTATTATAAATATGTATATTAAATGTGCATCACTATATTTGCAAGTATTGATACCAATGTGTTATTTCTTAACCCCGATCTCTACATACCCTGATACTCACATAACATAAGTTCATATAAGGTGGACTTGTTACTGTGGTTTGGTTTGGTTTGGTTTATTTGTTCATCCATTCAGTCACACATGTAACACTGGACACATCAATTACAGATTAAAATTTATATATTACAACGCAACCTATACTATAAGGACATCCACCCAATATAATATAATAAATAACAATACAAAATTTAAAGACCAATTGGAAGTGGAATCTGTCACTATATCTAGAAATATGTGTATTTATATAAATATACCTAATAGTTAAGAATTCAAATTAAAAGTAATAATATAGAATGGTACTGAGTTATATTACACATATATGTGATTCATCTTTTCCATCCAAAATTTAGCAAGCAATGGTTATGTCAATTCCATTTTCTGAGCACATAAGAAATGTGTTGAATTGTTTATGTGCTACCACTAGCAACAACATTTCAATACCCCATAGCTACATAGGTATTTTTCTTTCACCAGGATAGTCATATCTTCCACATAAATTGACTACTGTATTTTAGGTGCTCCATTAATAAATATTGGGTTGCACTAATCCCAGAAATAATGGTTGATATGCCTCAGTAACACAAAATTTTGCTTTCCCTTAATATTTACCTAATACATATAAGTTTACCAAATGCACAACAATAGCTCAGAAGCTAATTATTTACAGCTGTTTCTCACACTTCTGGTACTGTATGCTGATACACACATTCAACAAGCAGTATTGAATTCTTCATGGATTTCACTTAATTACATCATTGTCAAAGAAACAAGACAAAACAGTGATATATCAGAAATGATTTGAAAATTATTGTCCACTCTCACTTTCCTTTATTTAACTAGAATTTTATTACAGTAGGGGCAATTTATTTATTTATTTATTTATTCTTTCATTTGTTATTTATTCACATCTACGGCACAACTTACAGAAACTGTAAAAGCTTAACATTTCTTCATGGGCCAGTGAAATTTCTTGTCTGCAGCCCAAATGTTTAAAAAAAAAACAGTGTTCTATTGTATATGGTATAGGTGAGTAAATTGCTTTGGTAGTATTATGTGTAGAAGAGAATGCATGAAGGACTGTGGAACATTTCTGTGCCAAAGATAGCTATAGCTTACATAAAATAAAGTCACAGTATGTGGCTTTCTCTGTTACGAAGTGACACAATTTTGTACAGGTGTAGCTCAACTGACAACTAATCTACAATAATGGTAATAGTATGGCAGAGATTATTTGCACCTTATAATTTCATATAGATTTCCTGTCTTTTGAATTTATTACCCAATTTTGTTTTCATCATTTCTTTTTTATGGGAAAATCACACACCAATAAAGATTGTCTGTAATTTTTTAATTGTAACCTAAAATAAGTCTTGAATTTCATTTATGCTTCTCCTCATATAAGTGGTGTACCTCAAATGATTCGACAAACTACAGGAGTGATTGCCCCACTGCAAAACAAGGAAAAAACTTCACAACAATGTATGTTTGCAGACACTGAATTTTTTAGGTATAGCTCAACAATGTGTTGACCACAGTCCTTCAGATTTTGATCTATGGGGATGCTTGAAACCTCGAACTGTATTCACCTCCAGTTGAAAATGGAAAGACACTTGATCAACACAATTTTCAGGCCTGTCAAACCATTAAAAATCACCCTGGGACCTTGAAGGTTTGCAAGAGTCCATGATTCGACATGTCCATATGTGCAATTATTTAGATGGAAGATATTTTTGAGCATTTGCTGCAAACTGTGACTTGATAAACAATAAGAATTAAATTATTAAATTGGGAGCATGTATTTTTAAAGTATCATGTCAATTGTATATAAATTACATAGTTCAAGTATTTATTTTTAATTTCAATTAAACTTGAAGACCACTGATTTCGAGACATATGTTTACATAAGCTTCTTTTTACTTTCATTGTTAAAGTTTGTCCAAGCACTTTAGATACACTCTGTATAAACTGCACGCAATACCACCCATCAGCATCACCAAAATCAAATTGTGTACATACAGCAGATATGTTTATGAAGATTTACATGGATCAGGTTTGTACACATAGCACCCATTATACCACATTAGGAATTTTAACCCACCTAGAAGATAAAGCAACAAAAGTATAAACCACTAGTTTATTTTATGTCACAAGATAGATCAACCATGGGATCTTACAACAGTTATGTGACCACGTGATTATTTCCTCAGTAACCTGAGAATGATGGTTATGAAGATGAGGTACGTCAAACAGAAGGACAAAAATTACACATTAAAATGGCATACTGATATGTAATGCAAAATCCCACTATAAGAAAACATGACACCAAAGAAAGTAATTAAGGTAACACCAGATGACTAAAAACAAAGATATAATAATTTGAAAATTAGGCAAGATTAGATAGAAATTGGGGGACCGCGGTAGCATAGCGGTTAAGGTGCTGTGCTACAAATCGGAAGGTAGCTGGTTCGATCCCGGCTGGTGTCAGTCCTTCCGATCGCACTATGGCCATGGGGTCGACTCAGTCTCTAACAGAAATGAGTACCAGGGGTATTTCCTGGGGGTAAAGGCAGCCGGTGCGTAAGGCTAACAACCTTACCACTATCCTGTGCCGTTGTCATGAAATCTGGGAAACTTAACTTCCTGGAACCTTCTGGGCCACTCCAGGCCTGTAACGGGACTGCTTTACCTTTATCTTTTTTAGATAGAAATTGGGGAAGAGCTATGAATTGTAGCATACATTCATGCAAAGAAGGAAATACCTTCATTAAACTGGCTAACATGAAGATGGACATACAGCACAAGTTAAAAAGTATGGATCCAAATCAATGGTAATATATGACATCAGCTATACACTTTATTAGCCCATCACAGTGGCTGTGTGGTCTAAAACATTGGTCTGCACTTGCCAGGATTGCTGGTCTGTATGCTGCAGGGGGGCATGGATTTCTGTTTCTTGTGAGTGTTGTGTCGTCAGGTAGAGGTTTCTGCTTTGAGTTGATCACTCAACCAAAGAAGTTCTACTCAGTGTGATGTGTCTAACAAAGTGTGATCATGAAGCCTCAATAATGGGGAAGCTCTGGCCCACATTGGGCTCGTATGCCATGGAACGCACGTAATTGGGACAAAGCCTTCTAGAAAATTAACACAAATCATCCTTCATTATAAAATCAGTAAGTTTATCTTACCCACATTGCAACATTGTTATACAGATGTCCCTTTATGGTGTCCCTGAGCATGACAGCTGTTGGAGGATGCCCCAGTGGATGCAAGCTTCTGATGTAATAAAGCTGCCATATTCAGTGACAAGGGACACTCTATAAACCTTAGGTCATATGTGACAATGACAAATGTGAAGGAATTCAACAAATGCATTGGAATTAAAGAAGGTGGTGTTGAAGGAGAAAGAAGTATATAAAAAATGAAAATACAGTTGTTTAACAGAATTCTGTGTAAGCTGCAATTCCTCATGTAAAACTTGGATTATCAGACTTGTATCAAGACCATGGAAATAAATCCCATGGATGGTGTAGATGATAGAGATTGAAGGTCCTCTATTTTGCCTTGTTATTTTCCCTCCAGGCTCTTCCGGCTTATATCAACCACAAAAAGGTTCTTGTCAGCAGTGAAGTTTATCACATGGTTGTCACTACAAACATTACTAAGGACAGGTAGGAAATGGTGTTAAGTACATTGAAGACAGAAGTGTCAACAGTTTGAGATAGATCTAGAGGAATATCCTTTCATGGCCTCGGTATGAAGGCAAACAAGTCACCATACTTGGCATCAAATTATAAAAATGAATGAGATGAGTGGTTGGCTTATGGTTCCGGCCACTCTACCCTTGGGAGAACCCCAGAGATGTGCTAAATGACCCTCAATGCCTGCCTGTGCAGCTTTTCTGATTACCAGTATTTTCCTTCACCTACTGAGTTCTTTTCATGTAATATTTAATGCTAAAGAGATTTCTCTGATTAAATATATGAAGGCGAAAGCTCGTCCAGCAATATTTCCAAAAGAAAACAGTACCAACAAAGTTTAAAGCACATGCTTGCAAATATACATCTATTACTGCTAGTAATCTGTGGGAAAATGTATTTTCTTCTATAACCTCATAGGATTTGAGGTTCTCACAACAGTTCTAACGAAGATTCAAGTCTTCTAGGGTATTACGCAGTAGACAAACACTGCTCAAGCCCTAAAAATGTATACGATTCGTTGCTCTGCTTGTCTCCAACCACTTACCACCCTCCCATTGTCGTATCCCGATCTAACCTTACGATGTATGTTTACGCACAGTACCATCTACTAGGGGTTCATATAATTAACGTGTCCAAATAGTTGACAGTCCTACGTATAGGTGGCAGCGATGTTGTTGATTTAGCTAGCGATGCGGAGGCCATGGCGGCCGCCAGGGACGGGCTGGAGCGGGTATGTAAATTAATGTCATTTACCATGTTGTAGTAGAAATTTTCACGTAATTAATGGTGCTGTTTGTAATTAGTTCCGTAGTTAATTTATTAAAATAATTTTTGCGTCTCTAGTACGTAAATTTTCAGCTGAGACTGTTGTCATTTTTGGACATTGCTTTGACAAGTTGCACCAGCTGTGATTATTTACATTTTTGAAGCGATGAATGGTGGGTTAAAATAATAGAAATTATTTGGACACAATAAATAGGCACGTGAAATACATATAATATATAGCTCATATCGTACGAAAGTAGCGAAATTCGTCTCTGGATTGACACGACAGTTTATAAACCCGTTCAAATATTCACATAGCCTGTCTCATATATATATATATATATATTTCATGGAAGCATCTTCCTTGTGTTTAGTGGATATTTATCTGCCAGCGTTTGGTAGACACTGATTATTAACATAGCAAGTGTAGTTTTATATTTCTATTTGGTAAACATTCCATGACGTTTTTTGTAAACAGTATGAAAATATTTGTAGGCCAAAACATGTTAGTAGTGTAATTAGTTTTGCCAATCAAAATTATGGTTATGTATGATTAGTGTGATTATTCCCACGAACATGAGCTCTGGATAGTGTGAAGTAAAAAATACAGTAATTGCCGTTTGAATTTATGGGTGTATGGCTTGAATTTTCGTCTTATGTATTTAAGATTACTGTAAATCTTCATTACTATGACTGCATTTGTCATGATGATTCATTGTAGGAAGTTCCTTTAACTTACATTTTGTATTTGTACATATAACATGTTTTCTTGCTGAGCAGTAAATTACTTCAACAATTTGACGTTTGTGAGACCGCACATCATTAGAACGACAATGTAAGCAACCAACAAGATGGTTGCTTACATTGTTGTACTTCATCAATATTAGATCACTGCCTATATAGAGAAATATAACTTTTTGGCACAGAGCTGTTCTTTATCTTGCTTGTTTATTACAAAGAAGAGCCATGTTTAACCCTTTAAGGACCAAGCTGTATCCGTCTTATATAAAGACCCAGCTCGTACCGTGCAGTATACATTCTCTGCCTAATGAAATAAAGTGAAATGCCAACTTGATGCAACTGGGTAATTTTATTGATGTATTCTTAGCTCGATATGTTTCGGGTACATACAACTATCATCAGGAGCATTAGATGTTGAGTTGCAGCATGTGGTTTTCTGCACTGTAAAGAATGGGGTAATATGAAGTGTGTGTGTAGTGGCTGTATGCTGTTATATAGGTGTTTATCAGTGCAGTCTATGGGGTATTGTACAGGTCTGTTTGTGTGGGGACTGGAGGTTTGTGCTCACCTGGTTGTGGGAGGGCTGTGTGTAGCAGAGGTTCATGGTGGAGGTTTAAGGTGTTGGGGATTGGGGATTGTGTGTGTTTGTGATCAAGTCTCTGCGTAGGTTGTGGTTGTTTAGTGTGGTGGTTAGGTTAGATAGTGGCAATGGGTGTGTGGTGTGATTAAAATTCTTCCGTGCTATTTTTACATACCCAAGTTTTTGGATGAGTGGTGGTCTTGAGAGCCACTGCATAACCCTCAACTCTCTGCCTCAGTTATAAAAACCGATAAGTTAATGCTGTAAAAGGAAATAATTGTTGTTTGTTCTGAGATCCATACAGAACATATAAATGCACTGTGTGGACAGACACAAAATTTCAGAATGTAAAAACTGGTGGTACATAAAGTAAGTCTTAGGCTTTAAAAGGTTAAGGAAGTAATCGCTATTTATATATTTATTCAATAAACCCTCATGCAACACCATCAACAATGTAGAGTGATTACTAATTTCAACCTCTATTCAGGGTGTCATCAGACCAGGCATTATTTAGAATTAAAGATAAAAACAATACAATTGTCTTAGTGTAAAAATGGGAAGAGATCCAATCCCATTAAGAGAGCTGGATAAAACTTGTTAAAATGTTATAAGGTAGGTGAAACAATGCTCTGGGCAATATATATATATATATATATATATATATATACACACACACACACATATACATTATTATTAAATAAAGAGATTCGGCAGCTTAAAAGATTTTGTGTGTATTGCACACTGCAGCTTCCATTTTACAAGTTCCGAGACCGGTAAAATGTATCCAGGCAGTCCTGTGTCCTGAAGAATTTTGATGTGTAGGTGTGAGAACGTAGCTTGTTTTCTGCAGCAAATGTTTCTGTGACTGTATATCAGCCTTGGCTAGGGTTTGTGAAATATTATAAACATGTTATTCATTAAATAATTTTTTTAAATTTTTGAAAAATTTTTGTTATTGTGTAAACAGAGACATGAATGTGAATAATGTACTTACTTTGTAACTATATATCCTAAGAATAGTAGTAACTCACAGATGCAGTCTCTGGACAAAATTCAGAGATTTTTAATGTTAGAGCATGTGGTACCACTGTGTTTTAAAGCACTAAGACAATGTGTGATTATTGCAGTAGTTTCAGAATGTGTTTAGATTTTCTCCATTTTCATTTTTTAATTATATGAGTACTTAATTTTTTGTTATCTGTATATTATATTCCAGCAATTATTGTATAAATTACATGGATAAATTTTAATTCAGTCCTAGTGCCATGATAGGGAATTGCCTGTTATATTGTTGTATTGATAAGGAAAGTAATATTGTTACAGGCAAAGGACAAATACTTGCATGAATATTAGGTGTAGTCACACTATTGAATTCAGCAGAAATATTTGTTTTACTATATACATATGGCTGATTTTTTGTCACAGTGCAAGCTGTTAGTGTCCATTGAGTCCTTTAAAATGTCAAAATGTCAGTGAGCATTTTGGGTGGGTGTAACTGGCCATTTGTTGAATGATCTGTTTCAAGTTGACCCCATACAAACAAAAAATTGTTTCACCAGATGTATATTTGTGTTCTATTTTCAGTGTGTCTGAAAAGGAGGGATTGAATTCTGCTGCACAATGTTGCATTGCATGTGTATAGGTGGACAGACTCTTGTAATGGGTGGGGCTGTTTGACCTCCACATTTTTCACTCTACAATCAATATTCTCTTACAGTTGATACTTTTTATAACCCATTATGTTTTAGAGTTCATTCATTCATTCATTCTTTCATTCATTCCATTGGCATGTGCAGAATGTGACGATTCCTTGCCGTTCTCAGGAGCTTCTTCCATTCCTCTCTGTTATGTAATTTTTCCTGCCACCCTTCTCCACGAACTATTCTTCCATCCTCTCTGACCTCATCTTGCCATCTATTTCTTGGTCTACCTCTCAATCTTGTTGTTCCCAGATTCATATATAATACTCTTTTGGGAATTCTGTTTTCTTCTATTCTCTGCCCAAATCAACATAATCTGTTTAACCTTATCGTCTCTGTTATAGTAGGTTTTTTCAACTCTTGCATAGATTTCTTTATAGGTTAATATCCTCCAATTTTCTTTTTTATTGTCATATACTAGGCCTAAAATTCTTCCATACACTTTCCTTTCAAAAATGTTCAATTGCTTTCTCTCTCACTCTTTGTTAGTGTCCAAGTTTCTGATGCATATGTTAACGTTTTGTCTGTTATTGTGTTCTTTAGTCTTAACTTCAGTTTCTTTTATATGTTTTTATTTTTAAACAATTTTTGTAGCATAAAACATGTTTGAGAGTTCAGGAAATATTAAATTTTTGTTGGAAATTTTGATAAAAATTATGTATAATTAAGTTACTATGTGCATTATGAAAGAATGAGTTGTGGCTGGATAACAAAGATTTTGAATTACGGAGTGGCAGACAGGTAGACTGGAGTAAGTGATGTAATAAGAAATTGCAGCAGCTGTTGGGAGATTTAGATATACTTTCATTCGTCACAATAAGTCAGTGGAATTGGATTGGTCATGTTAATAGAATGGATAGTAAAAGAAAAGTAAGTCAAGCATTTAATAATAATCCCCATAGAAGTCAACTAAGAGGACTACCAAAATACAGATGGTGGAACAGTGCACAAACAGGTATTAATAGATACAAAATTAAAAACTGGATAGAGATCACAACAGAGCTGACTGGGAGAAGTCCATTAAGGAGTCAAAGGTCTGCATTGGACTGTAGTGTATTCTAAGTAGAAGATGGGAATTATGTGGACTGGAAGGGAGTAGGAAGATAAATTTTATAATTTAAAATAAATCATAAAGAAATTATGTATTTAAATTGCACATAGGTGAGATGCAAAAAAAATAGTCATGCACATTATTGTTAGCTACATCAAATGTTGGAGAAGATAATGTTCCTGTTGCTGATATTAAGTTTTCCTGTTCAACACAGATTTTGTTGCTGTTTTCACTGTAGCTAAATGGATGTGAAGACTTCCCATTTGAGGGACTGTGTGGACTGTAGTAAATCATTGTTTTCATTTGTATATATTCAGATGCTGTACTCTATACATACAAATTTATGCATGGCATTATCATGTGCCCATCAATTTTTAATAAAATTTACAAGCCACTTATTCTGGCTGCTGTTTTACCAGTCGTGAAGGTTAGGACCATTGGGCCACTACAGTATTTACAGTTACAAGACTTAATGGATTTATGGCAGTTCCTTATCCTTTCTTATCCCATTTTATTTTCGTGAAATTTAGGAACCATTATTTGGAGATCTCTGGTTTTCACAGCATTGCTGACGATTCCTTGTAGACTGGTATATGATTCTGCGTAGACTGGTATGTGAATCCGTGTAAACTGGTATGTGATTCCGTGCAGACTGGTGTATATCTACCAGTATTTCAGTGATGTTGATGCCTTTCTTTAAACGTTAATGTGACATGGAAGACTGCATGGCAGATGTTGTTTTGAAATAATTTTTTTGCAGACAAGTTAACGAAGACGAATTTGGTGGCAGCGGGACCAGGATAACTCAGATAAAATATTCCTCAGTGCAAAGTTGTCCTTAAAAATTACATGTGCTATGGCCACATACGAGTTCATACCTTAAATACGCGTAGTTCGAAACTCAGGTTTGTGGACTTGGAAACTGTTACAAAGAACGGGAAACGGAGCAGCAGAACTCAGTCACGAACTGTACCTACCAGCCGTAGTCGAGCTACGAGAGGAGCGGGCAGTTATGTTCCACAGTGTCTCAAGGTTACTGTTGAAGAGCAGGCCACACTGTATACAGACACCACCAGAAGATAACGGGCTGTCACAGGAGAGAATGCTTCAACACAGGTAGCATTCATTTCATCGCATACTATTACGCATTCTTTGCACATAGTGGACAGTTAAGTGGCCAGGTCGTGGCTGTATGCCCGGGGGTTATAATTAACCAAACTCGTGTGAATTAATTTCTCCTACATTTTGTATTGTGGGGGAGGGGCAGTCTACACAGTGCAGGTAGTAGGCCTAGTTCCGTTTTGAGTATCACGCCCTTGTGCAGTATCAGTTGTATCTGTCCCGTAACGACGTGATTGATACAGTGAAGCTTCGGCCGAAACCAACACGCGTCTTTCAAACATACTCGTTACAGTATAACTCGTCACCAGTGTCTGTGACAATAGCGTGACACTTCAAAGATTATGCAGACTGTCGTAATAGTAGCGAACCTGTAGATAACGCTGCGGACAAATTGTTAATATCCGCTAGTCCCACATAAAAAAATGGCGTAGTACCAATACAAAAAAGAAGGAAGCGTCACAATGCCTCGACACCTGAAGTTACAGTCGTCTCGTGCTTTCATATTTAAATATACCGTATTAGCCGATCCCGGTGGCCGCGGGTCAAGGTTGTAGGTCTGCGGCCGCTCGCTGACTGGGATTGCGGGTTCGAATCTCGCCGGGGACATTGTTGTCTGTCTGTTGTGAGTGTCGTGTATTGTCAGGTAGAGGTCTCTGCGACGGGCCGATCAATCGGCTTTCGGGGACCTGCCGAATGTTAGTGTGTTCCAGTGTGATTGAGGTGCCTGACAAAGGGGACCAAGGTCCACTGAGGATGTGGAGCCATGAACGAAAAATCCTGTTAGTACTTTGATACTGTCGAGTCGTCCATCATTCATGAGGTGCAATCGAATTTGGCGTTCAGATTCACGAAAAACAATTTCCAATACAGTCACAGCTGTAGAAAGAGTTGACGTTGCATCAACAATGTGATGCGTTCAATGTGCCTTGGTGTGCTACTGCAGACATTACTTGCCAAAGCTCCCACAGATAACGCCGCATTCAGTCTATTAATGAACGATGGACAACATGTAGAAGTTTATTAATAACTCGATAACATCTGAGCAGTACCATGATTGATTATTACCAACCTAGCGAACTTTTGAGTTGAAAACAGAACTCTTTACACTTACGTAGCACTCCGAATTCTTTTTGTGTTGGCCACTTAGATGATGTTAAAACTCATATTAGCATTTTCGATGTAAACAAGTTACGTGCCTGTATTAATGCTGACAGAAATTTTAGAGGAGACGACAACTTATACAGCTATTGCTTATATTCTTGTCAAAACCGGGTTTTCTTTAGTTACTACTGATGTTACTCGTACTTGACGTTGCTTTGGTCTGTTTATTTTTGAATACCTGTATTTAGTCCATCCTAATTATTTAACTGTCTCGACGAACACGACGTTGCCCATATGTTTTATTAAGTACCACACCATGAGGGCATGCGGGAGTGGAGGAGGTATGGCTCCATGAATTCTTAACCGCAATTTTAGATGGAGATGAGTGGTCACCCTCGCACGCCTGTCCCTTTATCCCTGTGGAATGAGTCCCCCGTCCTTGCCGATGTTTCGTGGATCAAGTGTTTAGCAAAATAAACTTACAGGGAAATGTAATTAGGTTTCCCGTTCATTATTACCGTTGCCATTCAGCGGACTTGTTGTTCCTTCTACATGATAAATGTTAACAACGTAATGTTTTTTAGGCAGAGACGTAGATATATTTAGTAACAAGATTAAACATAACTAACCTGTGTTGCAGTTTAAGCCATACCTCTGTTTTTGTCTATTTGTAGTGATTAAGATATCTTGAAAAGAACATTATCGTACTGAGTCAGATTTGAATTTGTCATTAGTTAATTATTATCATATGTGATGAATGATTTAAGTATTCTGTTGTTTATTTTGTTTGTTTCATACGTGTTCGGTTGATTGTAATTTGTTATTTGTGTTTCTTTGTTGTGCTGTCTGTGTAATTGGCCATCTGGCTGTTGATTCGGCACGTTAATAAGAGTGAAATGAATTGAATTCTTCTGCTGAAAGATTTCAGAATAAAATAAGACAAAGGAAACGGAGAAATTGATATGCATTTAAACATCAAAGCTACAGAGAAATGCAGATTTGCGTATAACGGTGAAAAATATATATACCCCTTCGTTACATAATTTCACGCTTGTTTACGTCATGTAAAAAAAAAAAAAAGGTAAATCATTCCCATTACAGGCCTGAGGTGCCCAGAGGTTTCCAGGAAGTTAAGGTTCCCAGATTACGTGACAATTAAGGTTCCCAGATTACGTGACAATGGCCCAGGATGGCGGTAAGGTTGTCAACCTTACGCGTCGACCGCAGGGCCATAGTGCGATCGGAAGGATTATGTCAATGAAAAATTCCAATGACACCATCTGGTATCGAACCAGCGGCCTTCCGATTTTAGTGTTTTAATTTTGTGGGTAGTCAATTTGAAAGCTGTAATTTTATGACAGTTGTGTGACATTATGTAAAACGCATTTATTAATCAGTAACTAATTGCCACATCCTAGATAAGGTCGCTTGAACATGCATTGGAATAATTGGATGTACTGAATGTACCCGTTTGTTAGGTTACCTTCAAGATACGCTCTCAAATCCAAAATGATTCTTCATGCATTTAACTTTCAGCTTGGAAATATCCTGTTCTAAACATATGCAACCAAGAAACCAGAGCACATTCCACCCCAGATCCATTGATACCCTCGTCTAGAAGTTTTATAGATGGTGTTTAAACACAGTGGCCTACTTGCAAAGACAACTACACACTTCGGTTTTGTGTATGCTTAGCCACGTGAACTTCGCATGGCTATATTGTCTTGGCTCTGTTACAGCCAACCCGTCCCAACGTCTTCTAAATATAACCTGGGAAATCACAGATATACATGCACAGAAAGTTCCCGCTGTGCCACGTTCCTCACATAGCCTATTATTCATGGAAGATACAGAGCGGTCAGGTTTTTACTGGCGAAACAAACTGCAGTACCATTTTCGAGCAACATGGAGTAAAAAATTTGCACACACGCCATCGTCAATTGGGGTAACGTCCTTATTAGCTGCGTGTCATGACGATAGAGCACGTTGTTAGGTGTACTTAATAAGATAATCTGTCGTACAACAGGGTTAAGTTATAGTGGAATGATCGTGGAAAACACACACGACGAATACTGCGGCATCTCCTTACCTTTAGTGCCTGTAATAGTCGAGCTGTTACTGACGCACGGGAGTTCGCACAGTACTGTTTTCGACGTCATTGAGACGTGGATGTGTTTCCACGATTGTAGCAGCATCTTCGTGAGACAGGCTGTGTAACATTCCGAAACTTGTAACTTCATGTCGCCGACATGCTCTGTGACATCAGCCACTGAAGATGCCATAATTGCAGCCGTGGAACGACTGCCGTGTAGAAGCTCACGCGATGCCGTTCGAGAATTGGGGCTATCCCAATCGAAGGTCTTTGAATTACTTCTTGACAAGGGATGTGATCCATATCATTTCTCGCGGAACGCAGGTATGTTCCCAATCACGGGACGTAGGTGCTACGGCGTGTAACATTTTCAAGTTATTTTGAACATAGGCGTCACTGTAGAGTCCAAAGCGCCCGTGCTTAGCCTTTTTTTACATTAAACCAGTGAAATAATTAAATGGCGTACCTGTCAGGCCAGTCATACAAATATGTGGTCTTGGCTGACAAACTTCGAAGGTGAAGTCACGTGAAGTGGTACAGTTATGTCTGTTTTCCGCCGTGCACTGCACAGGGATCGCATTATGCATTAACCTTTTGGCGCCGGAATTGTTTTTTTAATTATAGCACACCCTGTATATAAAATGTGAATAATAAAGGAACCAAATACGTTAGATTTATGAAACAAACAGCATTTTGAAGAGGAAAAACCGGAGAGTATATACCATGTTTAAAATATTCAGTACCTATATTTGTTGAATAAATATATAAAATTCAATATTTAGAGGTTAGCGGTGCGGTACGACCACTATAGTCGTCGTTAGGCGTCAAAAGACAACGAAACAGCGGTGAGCATAGACCGCATTATGCGTTATAACAATAGTTATGGTCGAGCTGTAGTTACGTCAGGAACAGAGAAGGCTGGAAACGTTGTATAATGTTAGTGCCTAAATAAGACAGAAGAACTTGCCTTTGGTGCCAAGCAGCCAGATCAGAGAAGGAGAAACGGAGAAAACTAGAACAACGATGCGATTTCTAATACATAGATTAGACTAAGATTTTGCAGTGACAGAATGTGTCGGATTCCGATAAATTACCTTCTGATTTGTTACAATTAATGCCGAATTCTTAATTAAACAAGTGCATTGGCCCACAAAACATTGCATATTTGCAGTTCGGTATTCCTCTAGCAATAAATCCATAGCCCATTGGATGACCACGGACGTTTAAAACCGAACTGCGTGAAATTAACTGGCGAAGTATTATTAACGCTCTACAGACGAAACGTATCTGTTTTATATAAAGACTCATTGCGTACCGCGCAGTGAATATTTTCCACCTGGATTATAACAACTAATCTGTTAATGTTGTGTGAGGCAAAAGTTGCTGTTCTGAAATCCATGCAAAACAAATGCAATGTGAGCATCACGTAGAGTTGGAGTTTTAAACCTGGCGGTAGGTACAGTTACCACTAGGCTCTAAAAGATTATGTAATTTCCTAAAGTTTAGTCGTCGTAGGCGGGTAGCTCAGTCGGTATAGCGACTGACTACGGGCTGGACGATCCGGGATCGAATCCCGGTGGGGTCGAGATTTTCCACCCGTCCCGACCGGCCCTGGTGCCCACCCAGCCTCCTGTACAATGGGTACCGGGTCTTTCCCAGGAGTAGAGGTGGCCGGGACGTGGGGCTGACTCCCCCACCCCCATCTAGTGTCGAAGGTCCTAGAAAAAAGTAGAACTATACCTCTACTCATCCTAAGGGCCTGCGTGGCCAATAAAAAGGGTGAAAACCTACCTACCTTGTCGTCGTAGGGAAGACTGCATTGTATTAAAGGAACTTGCCGTCACATTGCAGTGTGCTGTAATAAACTTACACTTGATTGTGCTAAATTTTGCCCGTCTTTCTGCAGTTAAATTGCTGTTTCGAGCAGATGAATAATTGGAACACCACCTGCGTAAAGCAGTATCCTAACACTGTTGATACAACGCTAGTGTATGGAATAATGGAGGTTGAAGACTATAATAGTCAATTTTAGTAGTACAACACAGGCCTACACATGCATGCACACACAGGTCTACGTATCTGTTACGTACTTCAACTAATCCGAATACAGTGGAATCCCCTGACCGGTTATGCTGCTTCACCGCCTTGATTCTGAAAACGAAAGGCAAAAATTGTTGCAGGACCTTTAATTGCAGTACTACCGCTGACATTGAAATATTTTTAGGCGCGTTCGCAAAATTGCGAAAAGGGACTATTTCGTTCTGCCTGTCCGTCCGTCTGTCGGCATGGAACAACTCGGCTCCCACTAGAAGGATTTTCTTGAAATTTGGTATTTGAGTATTTTACGAAAAACCCGAGAAAACCCAAGTTTCATTAAACTCGAACAAGAATAACGGTTACATTACTTACAGACCAATATACATTTTTGATCATATCTCGTTCAGTTCTTCTTAGAATGAGAAATGTTTCAGACAAAAGTTGTAGAGAAAATCAAAAGATACGTTTTATATTCAGTGACTTTTTTTTTTAGAAAATCGTGCCTTTTTTAGATAATGCGGAAAATATTGTAAAGCGGGGAAAGCCACACATGCCAATATGGCACATGCGCATTGCATAGCTAAGGTCACACACACTCTCTCACAATATTTAATGCTTATTACTTTTCCATTGCAACAATGGTTGCAAGAAAGCGCCGCATTGTTACGTTTATACGTACATTGCCTAGAACGCCTTTGCCCAGAAATTTGCACTGAATATTTTCCTTCGTTTCCTTCAACGGAAGTAGTTTGGGTTTTCGCCAGCATTGTAGGTCTGTAATGGGTAGACTGGAGCTCATGCTTGTAGTAGCAAAGTTAACTCTTTTTATTTTCCTTCCCAAAGTAAATATTATATTTACACTTTTCCGGTGTTATCAGCATTGGTTTCAAAGATACCACTTCCTTCCACATCTTTTCCTTCACCATTCGCCACCGTATAGTCAGAGCTTCTGGCACGTATTTAAATAATGCACGTATAAAAGTTAATGTTACGTCAACATAAAATTACATTCTCTTGTGTGAGATGGTCACTGATATTGTTCTGATAAGGGTGTTTAGATAGAACGAGGTATTAATCGGTGCAGATTGCCATTGTTTTATTATCTGAGTAAGTATCAACTGATAAACATGAAACACGCCACTTTTAATGTCTCTGTCTGTCCAGTTTTCCACTGTTCCCCCGGTTACTGGTTCTCTGTCGCATTTCGCCATAGCTGCCGGTTTATTGCGTCTTAACATGTTAAATTCTTCTGCTTTATCACCCTTTCCCCTTCCTTTTCATACTTTATTTCGGGTCGTCCTCGTCATCGTCTTCCTGTCGGTAACAATGTCGTTGCTCGCTGAGGTCATCTGTTACCTTCCATGCGTACTACGTGTCCTTACCATTATTTTGAACTCTTTCCAAAATTGTCTGTGTTTCTTTATTGTCGCTTAAATATTTTCAATCGGTTCTTTTTCTGTAGGTTCTTGAGGTATCATTGACGGTCGAAACTTACCTTTTCTTCTTAAAAAAAATCAATGCCATGTGTACCTTGGAACCGCGAAAACAAACAGTGACGTGTTTCCATGTCATGGTTCAGCTCGTAGATAGATGACTTTATTTCTTTACGCGTGACCTACGTCACAGCAGTTACGAAATCTACACTGTCGCAAGGTTGCGGGTTCTCATCACGTTCTTGGCACGGCTGTGTTAATGTATTATTGGAATCTTACGTGCGTGGATATGAACATGGACTTCGAAAGAATAATTTCAAATTAATACGATTTGGCGATCCATTGAAAAAGGATAGCCTTGTATTGTACATGGGTAATTGAAGTGTGGGAGTGTTGTGAGAATGTGTGAGAGAGATAATGTGTGTGTGTTAATTGAAAGAGAGAGAGAGAGACAGAAATGGGTTAGGTGATTAAAGGAACTTGCGAACGATTAGAGCAGATTTCTTTTTCTTTTGCTTTCGAATTTGTAGTCTAGTTTTGACTAGTGAAAGGGGCGGACGGAGAAGTCTACAAAAGACAGCGCGTGTACAGAATGCATGCTGTAAGGAAGTTACACCTGCATCGCAGGAGGTCTGTTTTCATTGATGTATCGTAATCAAGTAGCAGACTTGTTGCCATTAAGTTGTGTTTATTATGGCAGAGTCTAGCCACGTGCTGGATACTCAAATGTCGTATCTGTTTAATAACACAATGTTGCAGTAAGAAGTTTGATTCGTGGAACTTACATACGGGGGAGTTCTGCCATTGTCTGCGAATCCCACTTCGTATTACTGGGTAAACCTTCTTGGAGAACAGCTGCCATAGGTTGGAAATGCTGAGTTGAGCGGTTATGCCTTAGTTCATTTGTCAGCTTGCCAAGGAACACTGCCTTACCCCTTCCGTCTTTAATCTGCGTACGTAAGGAGAAGCGACGGCTTTGTCTGCCATCCACCTGCGTATACCATGTGACATCTCGCGAAAATTGCTATAAGAAGTCCGTTCAAATTTGCACAGCGTATGCTTTTATTGTGTTTGTTTATATTTCAGGAACGGAAGTTTCAAATTGCCTTTTTACTGTATTTTGCCATACTAAAGCTGTTTTCTTTCTCCACTGGATACCACGAAATAGAACCGCGCAGTTAGTAGTTTACCCGTGTGCTTGCCTTAACATATTCACTGTGGGAACAAGGGGTACCACGTGCAGTCAGTTTTCTCCTGGTTTCATCAGCTGCGACTAGAAGTAATGTCATTCTTAACGACAGCGGTTGAAGCCTGTCTTGGTTTCTGTAGTCATTGATTCGATTCCTGTTGCGGCCATGTAAACGTGTAAGTGGCGCAGTTGTTTGAGGTACTGCGCTACAAGCTGGAAGGTCACGGGTTCGATTCCCGTTAGGGTCGTTGGGATTTTTCATTGATCAAATCAGGCCGCACTATGCCCCTGGGGTCGACTGAGCCTGTAATGAAATGAATACCAGGAATATTTCATGGGGATTAAAGGCGACCGGTGCGTAGGGCTGACAACCTTACCACCTTCTGTGCCGATTGTCCAGAAACTCTGGGAGTTTCAACTTCCTGGAGCCCTAAGGGCCTGTCAAGGCTTGTAATGAGATAGCTTTACGCTTTTCTAGCTTTTTAAGTTTATGTCAAATAACGTGTATACGGACAGACTATTCCCTACGTAAATTACTTTTGTGTTGCACTTGGCAATACATTTGATCAGATAATTGCAAAATAAAAAAGATTTGTGTTAGTGGATGCAGTAGTGAGTTAAAAATATGAAAAATAAATTTAATATGAAGTTTGAAAAAATCCCATATATAGGAATTATAGAATGGTAAAAGAGAAATTTAAAAGGAAAGATTAGTAAAGATAACGTATTGACTTGTTATAGTGATTCGGTTTCCGCAATAAGGCGAAACTTGGATTATCTGCACCAAACGTGGTGGTTCTGGTGATATTCGATAAAAGAAAACTACGCCGTTTCTAAGTTCGGTGTGAGGACCTGATTATCCGTTACATATTGCAAGAGTATGCCGATCCTTTCTGATTTTTATGAAGTTGTAGAGCAAGGTTTCGGAAACGATGGTAGATTTTACAGTGACTGTTTGAAAGTGTAAAGTTTGGAGGGAAAATGTAGGCCTATACATTTCTTGCATTGCATGACAAATAGTGGAACACTTTTAGAAAATCGCCTTCAAGGTAGTATACTTTGTTTAGTGAATGTTCTGTTCGCTGGACCGGAATACTGAACTTTAAAATTAAATATTGCAGAAAGAAAGGACATTATAGGATTATTGACAGAGAAATATATAAATATCGGTCCACGGATTTTCGGTACATGTTTTCATTCAAGTCGAAATTAGGAGACTGACTGATAGGTCTCCTACCTTGTGAGCGAAATGTCTTAACACTACTACTCCTACTACTAGTAGTGCTGCCACAGCAGCAGGAGATAATTCGGAAGTTGGAACAAAACTCACAAAAAAAAAGAGATACGTGAGACAGTAGTGGGGTGGGTGGTTGGTGGAAGTGGTGATGGTGGTATTGGTGGTGATAGTGGTGGTAGTAGTAGGAGTAGTAGTAGTAGTGGTTGTGATTGTGATTGTTGTGGTTTTAGTAGTAGTAGTAGCAGTAGCAGTGGTTGTGGTAGTTGTAGTAGTAGTAGTAGTTGATTGTTGTAGTAGTAGTAGTAGTAACAGTAGTTGTTATTGTACCGTTTCTCAGTGGAATAGTTCTCAAGAGATTAGAACTGTTTAAATACTGAAGCTTTACCCATACCTGTATAATCATGGTCTAATTTGTCGCGAAATTATTGGTTTCCATATAAGGAGTCGTGTTACGGGGCGAAGGGGGGGGGGGGGGGGAAAGGGTGTTTTGGGGTGGTGGAAAAAGGGGAAAGGCGGGGTTTCGGGGGGGGGGGGGGGCCAATGGGAAAAGGGGGGGGGAAAAAAAAAAAAGGGGTATTTTTT
>Ga0123355_10003025_pt1 | contig 23959 bp, 12 predicted proteins | sample TergutEmb28metaG_3_FD_89872 | JGI IMG/M metagenome (GOLD analysis project Ga0123355, IMG submission 89872) | Embiratermes neotenicus P1 segment gut microbial communities from Petit-Saut dam, French Guiana - Emb289 P1 | ecosystem: Host-associated > Arthropoda: Insects > Digestive system > Gut ... | reverse complement strand
CTACCACGTACAACTTTAAGTTATTATCTTAGGAAATTCCTGCTGGATTCTGTTTGGAATATTTTTTGCTTCCTGCAAAGTTCCGGTTACTGGATATTCAGTGGAATATCTCCCTCAGTAGGCGCGTTCAACCCGTAATAGTATGTTGCCCATGGAGACATTCGATGAGAGAAAACGTCTTTTCTTCCCATGGGCAAGCCAAGATAGAATGCGGAAGCAATTTTGAAACTTTATGAGGTGTTCAGACGAGCTGCTTGTTCATTCACTAAGTTTTGGCTCAAATCAGAGTTAAATTTAGCATGGAGATTTCAAGTTTTTGTAACAACACCTGAATAACAGTTTACTGTGTCTATATATCCCTCTGAATGACGGATTTCTGCTTTATTGCTACAGTTTCCAAGCGTCATTTCTCTTTTCTGTTGAGCGTAAGGTATCTTATTTAGATGTAAATGTGACTTGGAGGAATTGTCTTTTGTCGTTAACTCCTGTCAAAAATATTTCATGAATGGCTTCTCTTAAATATTTCATTTCTTTAACAACGGACTCTTGAGGTTTTAATGTCCTGAGCATGTATGAGTAACAATTATGAAGACGTTAAAGTGGAAACAAGTAGTGGGTTGAGAGAAAAGTCGCAGAATTTTTGTTTTCTAATTAACGACACAACGCATGACTTAGAAAGATATGTGATGACGTGAACAGAATGGTGCTTAATGCTGATAAATTGAAACTGGAAGCTGCATGAGAACCAAGCAGTAGAAACTTCGAAACCATTCCATTATTTGCGTGAAGACGGCAGGAAAACAAGACAACCTGCGCCTATAGTCGGTTGCAGGACCGTCTGGACACATAGTAGCTTCTAGTCAGTCAGTAGTCCGAAGAACAAACGTTTTTGAAGTCCCCAAGCACTTACCTAACTTAAACACATGTATTGCGGTTTTATCGATAATTTACATCCTATTTAAAGTATAAGAATTCACTGTTTAATACAACAGTACACTTCTTTTGGAAAACATTCTGCTTTCGATTAATCTCCCAATCTTCTTCCACTTTCTAGACAGCGCATCATAGCAACTAACTCTTTGGTGAAGTCTGATGCTGTATATGGAACAGATGCTCCGAAATGCCACTCAAGAGGTGAACCGTTCTGTGTTAGAAGCTTCTGCGTAACGAGAATGTTAAGTTTATCAGAGTAACATTTCAAAACTCAGTTCCTGCCGCGCAAAATATATATTACGTCTCAGTTACAAGGACCAACTCGTTTACGACGTATATGGAAATAATCGCCGTTTATTCTGAGAATCTTACGAAAATCAAAACGCGGGGCGGTGCCCTCGCGTTACAGAAGTCCTATGTAGACAAACAGCTGCAAGTAGTCCAGGATCCAGGGTAGCTCACCAGTACAGTACTGCCTAGACGACGGAGAAACTGATGTTCGTTTCCCGGTACAGGCAGAAAAGTTTCTCTATTCCACGGCGTATAGGCCGGCTCTAAAACCGCCAAGTTCCTGTCCGACGGGTACCGCAGGTTGTACCCGAAAGGGGAAAGCGGCTGGAGTGCGAGGCCGACAATTCACTTCCATGCACTACCGAGATTAATACCGCGTGGAGCTATGCCTCCGCTCCCCCGTACGTCTTCATGGCGTCGTGCTTAATTAAGCAGAAGGACAACTTTATTTTCAAGTATATTTACCTATAGGTCTTCTTCGTTCGGCTATGTGTATATAGATACACTTTGTTCCGCTCTCCTGTAAACGTGTAAGGGGAAAATTATACAAGCAGAAGCGTTATTTTGAACAAAGGCAAAATGACCAGATAATGTTTAATGACGAACCACGCATCGGTACGTGGCTCAGGCCATGCTCTGGACGGATATGGGAGGCCCCCGGATGTGACTGCCCTTGACCCTTCCTTGCTTGCAGCCTGCGGCGTATACTACACACACATTCCAGCACAAGGGGTGACCAGCCTGGTCAGCAGAGACACGAAGTCTGCTGGAGCATAATTTCTAACTGCATGGCTATAAATTCGCTGAGTACACCTACATAATATATTTACTTACAGTTGCGGAAAAAGTTCAACACCTGTCTTCTACATTCTGAGCGTTACCTGGATAAAATCCCGTACGGACGGTCTACGCGTACGGCCGTTAGAAATAAATTAAGAAAAATCGGCTTAGTTACGGCCGTAAATTTCTTTCGACGCCTTCTTTCCATATTTCTTAACCGAGCTAAGCAAAATTCGTTAAAAACTGTTCTCCACGCAAGGCAAATATGGACTGGTGAATCTGACGTTCGTGTGACCGTGCATCATTGATACAATAACATAAACAGCCAACTAGGTGCAACAATAACAAACTTTTATTGATAATTACAATCAGCTTAAAAAAGTTTCGGGCGATTTCGCCCATCCTCAGGAGCACTGGCTGTGTTTACAGCTTGTGGTACAATGCACCGACGATGCTGCCAGCCAGCGAAATTATCGCCCGAAACATGTTGAATTGATTGTAATTATCAATAAAAATTTGTTATTGTTGCATCTAGTTGGCTGTTTGTACAGGGTGCGTATAAATTATCGGAGGATTTTGCAAAACCATATTTTCACAATTACTGAACAGAAACATGATTTCACTACCATTTGAAAGAGGAATGTTTGCAGTTTCATAGTGACCTAAATGAACACCTGCCAGGTCGATGGGTTGGTCGTGCAGCGGACACAGACAACACCTGCACCTGGCCACCCCGGTCACCAGACCTGACAGTGTGTGATTTCATCCTGTGGGGTTTCGTCAAGGACAATGTTTACGTCCCACCACTTCTAAGGACACTACCAGAATTGCGAGGGCGCATCAACATCGCAATCGGGAACGTCACACAAGACATGCTTGAGAGGGTTTGGCGGGAATGGGAGTATCGCGTAGACATATGCCGTGTCACACGAGCGGCACACATCGAATGCATTTAACGTCACTATGAAACTGCAAACATTCCTCTTTCAAATGGTAGTAACATCATGTATTTCTGTTCAGTAATTGTGAAAATATGGTTTTGTAAAATCCTCCGAAAATTTAAATGCACCCTGTATTATTGTATGAACTGGTGAATTTCATGCAAATCGGTACAGTGAGAGCTATACTTTACACAGAGGCGCAAATGAATTTGTGGCCGCAATTTTCATACTTCTTTACCGATTTAGGAGCAGTCCAGTGAAACAGAACTATATGTATATCGCCCAGTTGCTACCGGTATAAGTTTGCGAAAACTGGTGCGGTGAAATCCATATTTTACAGCCAAATACGAAACGGAATTTTGTCACGTGGTTTGCAGGAGCAATTGGGATAGCAGAATTTATCGGAATAGTTTTAATAATGTAATTTCCCAGCACGAACGCCATTCGTGCTATTATTTCGTTTTTGATGCGCAAAACGTCGATTCCAACGAAGCAACAGAAATACAAGAATTGCTTCCCAAAGTCGGTAGATTGATCAGGAGCGAGGGGGCAGAATGATTCCAGTGATAATGACCTGTGCCCTCAGATTATAAACCTGGGAATATTCTCGGCAAATTACAGTAAGTACATGTTACGGAAAACTGTAGGCGGGAGTCATGGGAAAAGAATCCAGTAAAGCAAAGCAGTGTTCAATATCAAATAAAAGTAAGGTTTGTTCTGCTCACAAAGAAGTGAAAAGAGGTACACTTTTGAGTTTTGTTTTGTGCCACTTCAGAAAGGGGTTTCTTTTAATATAAAATACTTAAATATTATTAGTCCATCCGCCTGCAGAAAACATTAAGTCATATCACGTTACATCAGTGGCGTACCCAGGAATTTTGTTCGGGAGGGATTCAACAAATTTAGTTGAGGACAGAGAATGGGGATCTGGGAGCGGTAGCCCCCTAGTCAGGGGTTCTGGAGGCAGCTGTAATTTGGTACAAGAAATTTCATTTCATATAGTAAAATTTTCTTAATTTTTGGACAATTTACGATGACAACAACTTTGTCATTGCTAATGTAAAACAATTGCGAACCTAGTTTTAGAATTTTAATGCCTATTTTCAGAACATCTTGGAGTGTTGGCGTCATAAATTCTGCAATTTTTAACAGTTTTCACAATCGGGTTGAGTTTGGCAAGATATTGGAGGGCCTTCGGAATTTTTTGGGGGGGAGGGGGGGTTGAACCCCCCAAACCACCCCCTCGGTACGCCACTGTGTTACATCAATTCCAGCAGACAAATGTAAGTAGAAACAACCTGGCTAAAAATTTAAATGCACGCAATGTGCCTGGAAACTTAGGCATGTAATTAAAGAGACATAACGGCCTGCTATGTGTTGAATACCAATTCCCTGATTGTTTACGGAGAACGTTGAGCTAGACTTCTTTTCATTCTTTTTCGAATCACAACAAACCAGGTTAGTGATACATATCCCACTGTGCTATCTACAGGACGATGGAGAAATACACAGTCAGTGGCAACTGTTTTATAATAATGTGCTGCGCATTATATTGCAACACGTTAAAGAAGCCATCATCAGGATATGTAAAATACTTAAAGAAATATAATCATATGGCACAATAAAATTGTTCATGTTCGTGTAGTTGAGATTTAAACTTGACAATACTATACGTGTTGTTAGAGCCGAAACCACGTAAAAGCAAGAAGATAAAGACATTAAAATTTATTAAAATAATTTTCTAGTGCTTCTACTGTGAAAGTGAAGAATCTTTTGTACTAAACAAGCTTCAAGGGAACCAACTGCGTAATTAATTGAAATAGCGTGTGAGGTCAAGAAATGTAGTTTCAATAGTGCTTAATTTCCTTTCTTTTGACTATACCCTCAAATCGAATTTGTGGGCCGGGTAGTGTAGTCGGTATAGTCGGTCCGGGGCGTCTTTCCCGGGGGTAAAGAGCGGCCAGGGCGTGATGCTGACCTCTAACCCCCTTCTAGTGCCGTGGTCAAGAAAGAGTAGAGCTATACCTCTACTCCCCATATGGGCCGTACGGCCTGTACAGAGCCTCAGTGCCTGTACAAGGGTGCACTTTTACACTTTTGCAAATCGAATGTAAGCCTCGAAACTGTTAGACGGCCACTTTTCACTTTCGTTGCAATATAATGCAATAAATTAATATAAAACATCTGTGATTAAGTGTTTTCATTTCTCCACTGCAAGTTACTTATACCAATACCAAAAAACTTGTCACTAAAACATTCAAAATTATTAAGAGCACCAGTATGTGGCAGCAGACTGCAGCCTAATAAAGGCGGCAGCAGCAAGTGTAGTTGCCTGACAACGGTTGGTTCAGGGACAGCCGGGGAAGTGACTTGACAATATATTTTAGTTATATTTCATGCAATCTACACCCACCCCTGTTAAAGTTTTATTTTTTTTTTAGGACCTCTCTTGCCATGTGCATTTTCTAGTGCAGCGGTCGAAAATTACTGTCGTTGTACTAATCTGACGCTCAGAGTTCGGGAGATGCCGTTTGGAGTTGGTATCACTTGGCCAAATGCGTAGCACAGGAAATGGCGAATCGCATACAACACGCGGCAAACCAGCATGATTCATAGATTATTAAGAATTTCTTGTTTCAGTTAAGCAGTGCTAGTTGCAACACTATTTTCAACGTATACTACATTTCCGAGCCCTCAGACAGCGAATGTACGCAAGCGCACACACAGGTATAATTACCGATATTTCAAGGAGTCTTCCCCAAAAATTAAATTTGGAAGTGCCACATGAAATTGAGCATTTGGAAGTGTAAAGTTTCAGTCGCACTCTTCATCCTTCATTTGAAGAGTCAGAAGCAGCAAGTTCCTGTTCATTTATGTACTCGCATGTTGATTCTCAGAATTTTTCTTTGTGACGCCGAGAAAGTGACCTTAACATAGTGTGAGACCTTACATAACAGACGGTCTGCCTCAGTGCAAGAGTACTACAACCAGAAATACAGGTCTGACTTGTGAGAGCAGACAAGCAATGTCTCGGATTGTAAATAACATTCCACTGGAATTAATCCTGTTCTGTGGTGACATCGGGCAGCATAACATGGCAAGTATTTTCGAATATTTTATAACTACAAGAGCTCGAAGTCATTAGCATACTAGTGGATCCTCAGTAGTGAACGGGTTTCTATTCTGTTCTGTCATCTGATATCGACAAGTCCCTCAAACCAAAGAATTGATTGCATTATTTTATTTTGCGCTGAGGTTTTGATAGAAAGGGACGGTAATTGTCATTGACCACAGCTCTGTTCAGCGGTTCTCCATTTCTTACATGTTAACAGATGGACAAACCAGGTGATGGTCTCCGTCCTTCTGGGATGGGATGTGGTGCCGCGTCATTGGGTGATTGGTGCCCCCTGTTTAGGAACAGCGTGATGGACTCAACTTCCGTAGCCGAAAAGTTCAATGCTGTTTCTTCATTGGGCTTTTCGATTCTTGAATATGAGACCATTGCACCGTATCGAAACGTCCGCTTCCAGTCACCCGTGACGAAGCGCCACATTCCATCACGGAAGGACAGAGACCTCAACTGCAATGCTGCGAAAGCCAGAAACCCACAACAGGTGCACTTGTGCAATTTTTCGTTGTAAACACGCCAAAAAGCAATGAAAACGGATATGATTGGCACTACCAGTAAACAAATCCATTTCACGTATAAGCCCATTGTTTAAGCACTTATCTAGGGGTACTAGCATACGACTTGTTTATTTTTTCCAGCCATACAGAATCCAGAACACCACAATCAGTAACCAACAGGCAAAATGGAGAATAATTGAAGTGGTACAAAAACTTCTAATCTGATTTTCAAGCTCTGTTTGGCATTACTCATACCTCAAAAGTGGCAGATTTTCTTCAGTATACGAAACAGGGATATTGCCTGCCGCGATTTCATAACCTGGAAACTCATCTGGTAGTAGCAAAAGGCCAAAGGACAGTAGAAAACAGGTAATAACGGAACACTATGGTGTTGTAGCCCACAGCAGTTAGTGATAGGTAAGAACTGCAATGTGGTTAGCACAGACCAAACGTTTTGAGGTTGGAATTACGTACATATCGTTCCAGTTTGCTAATAGTTTGCAGAAAGTGCATGTCAAACCTGAGTGCAAAAATACAACATTCAATGAGCCTGGTCCAGTTTAGCCGCTCTGCATCTGAAATGACTGCTCGATTTAAGGCACGTGCATATAAATTTGTAATAGGCGTAATTTTTCTCGTCCATTTTTCCCCGAGTCCGCTAAAAGAAACAAAAAAAAAAGTGTATGTTAACTTCCTCATTACCGCCTAAGTTTATGGGTGCAACAATTCCGGGAAAGTTGAACGACGTTAACATCTGATATTGGAGAATTTTAATAAAACTCTCGACACATTCCACTTTTGGTTAAAAGCGAATACAAATAACTTACGCCAGGATCAATAAGCGTTTCTGTGTATATGTCGAGCAAACCAGCCACACATTTTTCGAAACGAAAAATGTTTGGGACAAGAGCTGTAGAAAAAACACGACAAATATAAGGGGACTATTTGAAAGAAAACGTAACTTAAATGATTGTAATGTTTTGTATATCTCAAAAATAAAGTGATTCGGGGAACATTTTGAAGCTAAGCCGTATATACAATTAACAACTGTAATAAAAAGGTTTGAGATCTTACAAGAAATACATATGTAATACTTAGATTTTTACTTTCAAACATAACTTGATGATGGTCTGGTAGGACCGAAGTACGTAGCTTATCTTGACGCACTACACAAATCTAAATAAATCTCTATATATGTTAATAAGTTAATTATTATAGAACAGTAACATCTAAAATATAATAAGCTTGTTTGCCGGTCCCAGTAGCCGCGCTATCTAAGGTGTGGGTCTGCAGCCGCTCGCTTGCTGGGATTGTGGGTTCGAATCCCGATAGGGGTATGGATCACTGTCTCGTGTGAGTGTTGCGGGTTATCAGGTGGAGGTCTCTGCGTCGGGCGTATCACTCGTCCGGAACAGTCCTATCGAGCGTGTATGCGTCATTGAGTGTGCTCCTGCAGTCGCTCCACGGGGAAGCAGTTTTCATAAAATATTCATTGTTTTATTTGCATTCAAACGTCCATAGGATGTCGTCAATCCTTCTTATGAAATTATCCAATCCCGTCACTCTTAGAGTGAACACAATGTACAAGGAGGAATATGTGAGTTGCACTCAATTTTCAACGTGAAACTCCTACCTGGTTCCAGGAATCTAGGAAATGCCAGTAATAAAAATATACAATAACATCAGAGGGTAGGAAAAGCATCCGATTGGATGGAACGAACCACGAAATGTCGAAACAATATTACTAAACCTTTAAGGTGTTGTGGTTGTACCACTAGACTCAACGCCAAGATCTCTGCATTTCACCTTAACGGTGTATGTAATAAAACCAACGAGAAGCACCAATTTCTCAAATTTATTTTTGGAATGGAACTCTACATGTTTCGGACAGTATCTCTGCCCATCATCAGGAGTCTAGCACTGTACACACAGCAATAGGTATAGGTCATACAAATTATTCTGACTGCTTGCTAGCGGGATCAGGTTGGAACACCCTGATTCCGCTAGCAAGCAGTCAGCATAACCTGTATGACATATACCTCTTTCTGTGTGTACAGTGCTAGACTCCTGATGATGGACAGAGATACTGTCCAGAACGTGTAGAGTCGTATTCCAAAAATAATTTGAGAAATTGGTGCTTCTCGTTGGTGTTGTTATAAGAATATATCACGAAGCACGGTCCTCAGAATGTCAAATACAGAGCCATTGTTTCCTTTACAGCATTCACCGATTGTGCTTTCTGATGACAGCACGCAGTATACCGTGGGGTACGAACTGAATAGTGTGTGTGTGTGTGATGTAGAGTAGTTTTGTCCTTCCAAGGGTGAATATGGTTTCATAAATGGTTGAAATCCGGCGTATAGATTTTCACTAAAGTCCAGATTTAACTGCATGTTGAAAACAGGCAACTTCAAGCAGCGCACGTGTTCTACCTTGATCATGTATTGTATTCGTCATCAGAAACACGAGATTTTGCTGCAGCTTACTGAATGTCAATACTCTGTTGCATTCTCAAGGTCAAACTGTGCATCCGGGACAGGATACGCGTGCGTCAGGATAATCTTAATGCAAAGAAGGCGAGTTGTTGGCTCCAGTGGTTAAGGCGTGTACTGGGGAAGTGCCTGGTTCGAATCTCGACTATAACAACTGTATTATCTGAAGGCTTTCGTAGTTCTTGGTCCTTCCATACAAATGCTGCAATAGTATCTCAGACCACCCTGTCATTTCTTTTTTTCCCAAATTATTATTCCACAATTATCCTACCATTCGACAACATATCTCGGCACTTATATGCCGTGAAAGCTTCAAAAGTTACGTAGTGATAGCGTCTTTAAATGAACCATCTACAATTAAATACAATGGGAAAATCCCCGGTAGACTTGTTACCCACATGACTTGCGTCACGATTTCAATTATCATGCTGGTGCCGTTAAGTGTGCGGTTTGGATTTATGCTAGTTGATCTGGTACACGGAAGTTTGAGTCTCGGATTTTGATCCGCCCAGTAAGTCCGCAGTAAAGGCCTATACAAATATCAAATCAGTCAACATTTTCAAGTCGTATTACGCGAGGTAACAAGTAGCTACACACGAGATGTTACGGATATTTGGCGTGTCCGGTCAATGGGTGGATTTGACACCGTCATCTCAACACTGAAGATGTCGGGTATTTATTCCTCCGTAAAGTTTTACCGTCCACCAGACTGCGTGGTGTCATAACAGAAGATCATGCCCAGTTGCAATATCACAGTACATGCACTATATTATCTTTAAAACTTAAGATTTGGATCACTTCCGTTCAACAAGACGATGTGAACAATAAAAACACACGCAATTGGCTGGCATTAAAAAGTGAACATGTCAAAGTGTCGTGGGCACAAGTACACTAATATAAAGTTCATTACTGAGCGATAGCGACTTCCACCTTAATAAATTAAATTACAAAAACCTACCTACTAAGTAACTTGCATTCAACAGACTGACTGACTTTAGTGTCTTCTGTGCGGGAAACATCAAGGAAAGACAGTGCAAATTTTTTTCAACTGGCAATAGTGGTTTAAAGCAAATTGGTCACGACATGCACCATACTTTGCAATTGAACATAATAAAAGAGAGGTTCTAAACCGTACAGATGTCAGGGTAGAGAGAGAGATTTTCGGCATTTCCCTACACAGCATTACAGATTAATATTTGTAATATAGACACGTTGTTTTCTAACGTAGGCATTGAATTTCTAAGCATTATAATAGAGATCAGTGCCACGCTTCACAAGGTTGTAATGAAAAACGAAAGCTAGAAGAGTTTGCTGAAATTTTTGTTTTGTGTTCATAACCGTCGTATAATCGTACAAGTTCGTTAGTGACAAAATTTAATTCAGAAGCAACTGTCGAAAATAAAACACTCTATACACAAAAGTAGATATTCAATATATTTGCTTAGTTTGCAAATTTATTCATGCAAACTGTTTCTGAATTGTTGCGGGTTCAGCAAGCTGTCGCATGCCATTCTATGTCACTATGCATTCAGAGCCAACAACACACCGTATGATAAAACAGAGTAGTCACTAAATTCTTGCATCAGCAAAAAGTTACAGAATCTGATTCGCCAAAATTGAAAAGAAAGCTTTGAGAACACAAACACATATTAAACATACCTAGTTTTTTTTTATTATTATTACAAATACAGTCACGCAGATGAATTGTGAATTCCTGTGGGTTCAGCAAGATGCTGGTTAATGTCATTCAACTTCAGACCCAACGGACACATTCGTGGGCACGTCGTGTTTCTTGGCGTGATACAGCTAAAGATGTGACGCGTTTTCAAGCCCCACGATGCCACTCCTTTAGCATGTCACGTTACTCAGCATCTTGAACAGGCCATCTTCCTGATTCGCAGTCCTTTGTTTACGTGGAGATTGGGAGTCACACAGTCCGAACACAGACTGTGCATAAAGGTTATTCGCAAGGGAGCGTTTCAAACTGATTGATATATTAATTTTTCAAGAAATTGTGTAAAAATGCAAGCATTACAAAAATAGGAGGAAAATGAAATTGCACGTTCAAATATTGGGTCAGCATATATGACTTGGCCCTAGAGACTAGTAATATTCGACAAGAGGTCACATAAGCTAGACTACAAAATTCATAACGGAACTGGCCATGTCATGACTCAGGGGCTCAGTCACCGGTCTGTCAAAGCGGAAACTCCGGTTCAATCCCAGGGTCCTGCAAGTAGGATTCGCGGTGGATCAAGTGACATTGGAACAGATTTTCTCCTAGTATTTCGGTTTTATATCATTCCACCTGTGCCATACACTCAATCTGTTACCGAGGCTATGCAATGTTAGCAATTGAAAGCATCGTTACACAGCACACTTAACAGTGACACTGGTCGTCAGTCATAAAGTTTTGAAAAACAAGACTGCAAGAACTTACCGACTTCGCAAGATATTTTCAATTAGGTCAGTAATTACAAGTAATGCACTGTGAAATACTAAAATTTTATGATACGTCCTTATTAATGATCTTTACGATGCAAGTTTTGAAAAAATGACAACTTTACGACTGTTATATTTGAAGACCACGTATTAATAAGTACGATTACAGTATCGGCTTTATAATCGTGTTAATTACACAAAAATGTTATCTTATTTGCAGTAAGTGCTCTTGATCTTTCATACAGGAAGTAGTGCTGAATTTTCGAATTTAGATGCGCACTTTTTAAAAGGATAAATCGAAAGGTCTTAGTAACAGAATGTATAGTTAAACATTAAAATTATTAGACTTTCTAAATTAACTTGAATGTGTTTATAAGAAGGTAATTTTCCATTATTAATAAAAAATACATGCGGGTAATAAAATCTAGAAGAATGAAATGGGCTGGGCATGTGGCGTGTATGGGTGAGGAGATGGGGGCGTATAGAGTTTTGGTGGGGAAACCGGAGGGAAGGAAACCACTGGGGAGACCTAGGCGTAGATGGGTGGATATTAGGATGGCTCTCCAGGAGGTGGGATGTGGGTATATGGACTGGAGTGGGCTGGCCCAGGATAAGAACAGGTGGCGGAAGCTTGTGAGTGCAGTAATGAACCTTCAGGTTCCGTGAAATGCGGGGAATTTTTTGACTAGCTGCAAACCAGTTAGCTTCTCAAGAAGGACTCTGCACCATAGAGTAAGTAAGTAATAAAAAATACATACAAACTTAACGCTGAAAATACAAAAGATGCATGACAAGAGTATGTCAAAAGCTAGTAACAGTAGCACCCTAACATTAAATTTTGATACCGCTTAATTAAACACGCGGGGTAGTTTATGAGTCTAATCAATTGAATGAAAGTAATTTATATTCTAATTAGCCCTCGTCAGTGACCATTATACTTCTCTCTTTACACTATCTAGTAGGGTATATTTACCAATGAGCGTGCGACTGGCCTTGCATTTGCCAAGAGCCAAGAAGCCCTGCAGCCATGTTTTACATATACTAATGACGGTTGTTGATACCTGTTTATGTAATTTAGACCTACCAATTATACTTCATAATAAACTTTCAAAGACGAAGTATTTTATGCCCATCACTGCTAACGTATCTTCGAAATAACAGCTCCTCAGTACTTTCCTTTCAACAGCTTGCTACAAAGAATCGGTCTGGCCAGATCATCAAGAATCTGGACTTCGGCTCCTATTCGTGTAAGAGAATGCAGGTCGAGTCCAGCACTTGATAAATCATTTTGTTCCGACAGAACTACTTCCAACCATCAATACTACTACGACATACAGAGAATCCATTTGAAAAGGGAGCTCACAAGAACAGCCTCGTTACCAGGTTCTGTATGACAACATTGCCGGTAGTCTTATCGCCTCGTGGTCGGTTACAATGATTCACGAATGCTACTAACAGTCCAGTTTCGTATGTTGCGTGTAACAGTCGTGAAAATTTTCGTTTCGTGACAATGAGTACAATACAACACCGAGGCTTTACTTTGATGTAAATTAATTTTGTTTTATATGAGTAGTGATGCAGTGTAATAGTTTCTTTTTCCTGTGACAAACTACGCATGGAAGAAAACCTACAAAAGTCGCTGCAAATTAGAACTTGTTTTGCCGGTGTTTCAGTTCTTCTAAACCAACAACATATAGACTAACGAATAAATTTCAGAGAAGACGTTCCCCGCTAAAGGAGGAGCTAGAACGATTACATGTTTTTTCAGAAAAAAAGAATTATTTTGGAATGCATACAGAAGCTTATCCATAAGAATCTGTAGGACGCTTATCCCAGGAAATATGTGGTATCAACGTGACCTGTATAAGCAGACACGAGCATCGCTGAAACCACACAACTTTACAGCTGTGCTAAAACTCCAAGCATGTCTGAGACTTGAAGGACGTAATTTACAACACCTGCTCGAATGTGCGGGACGTTACTAGAATACATTACACATTAGTTTTATGTTCCATGTTTCGTGCATTAATCCGACACATTAATTGTAACTGTGTTCTTGTTCTCACCACATGAGTGACCGGAACATATCGGTGGTTAAGATGCCATAAAATTACAGTCATACGCTCAAGTGCATTTGTTGGCCTTTTTAGAAAAAATTTACACTACACTTTGTCAGTACTGGTGCTAAAGTTGGGATCCGCGTTCAGGTGGATACTCTGTACAACTATTCACATTTAATTTTTATCATTCTGCTCAGCGACCGATCGCTTCCTATCTTTTTATGTTTACATCACGTGAATAAGGTTCAGTGACTCTAAACACATATCTTTTATCACTCCTTGTTGCCATGACGCCATTATATTCTTACCAATCTTTTTAGATTGTGCCACACAAGTCCAGGTTATAGGGACAGTTTAAGACAAAATAAGAAATGTGATATTAGCAATTAGTAGGCGCAGTATATAGTTATACACGGTACATCCAATTAGTACAGTCTTACACTTTAAACATATTACAATCTACGCAAGCTACAGAGCAGAAGAAATTTGTAACAATAAACACTACAATATAGTCACAGGAGTACGTACATTCAACACTCCTTGCAATTACACTCATATGGCTCAGTCGTCAATACATTAGTGGGATAATGAAATGTTAAAATGGGTTGTGACACAATGTAGGCTCACAACATGATGACAGCACTTGGAATTCAAGAAATCATTTTCCAATACATGGCCCGCTTCCAAAAAATTCAGAAGCAGTACAAGAGAGTTGTTTTTAAAAATCCGTTTTAAACATCACGTAGTCCGAGGGGTTCATATTTATGTAGTTTTGACTATAAGCGTTTATGTCTAAAAACAGCATTGATATGAACTACCTAGTTTATGGAAATGTATTTATTATTAGCAGTATCATCATCATTATTATTTACTGAAATTGCTTTTTCACTTGGTGGCAGAAGTCCTTACACTAGTAACAAATAAGAATAAATATACATAAACGAAACAACACAAAAATATAGTAAATACAAATACACATGTTACCAAAACACAACTGTCAAAACACCCACACATTACAAAATCCACACACACACACACCCACACATTACAAAACCCATACATACACACACCCACACATTACAAAACACACACATACACACCCACATATTGCTAAACAAGTTTAGTCGTTAGTACCGTTACATACGTACGCACGCACGCACGCGCACACACACACATATATATATAAAGCAAAATCACTTCTGTAATAGGAAAGGTTCATTACTCGAAGCAACAAGTGGTAATAAATGTTGGCAACACTGCTTTGCAATCAGAAAGGATGAATAAAATACACATGCAGAAGTTCTGTGTGTACGCCAAAATACTGCATACCAAGACAAAGAGACAGAGAGAGAGACAGAATCTTCCGATCTGTGCCGGCGTCGGGGCATCACCAAGGCCGTATCTCAGGAGGTTCGTACAAGAGTTATACTGCTACGTATTTTAAAACAAAGAGTCGTGGACGCCCAACTCTGGTCACAGTCTCAACACTGCAGAGTAACCAACAACCATCAAATGCTAGCAATGTCACAGACACATGGATGTGATGACTCCACCGTTTGCTGTGGATGAGTGTGGATCTAGTCATGAATCAATAAATGTACACATGCACCAGAAACACAGCCATCCAAAACAACCGGTACTGCTGCTGCTACTGGTAGATCTCAGAGCTTAAATCTACGTTGCAGGAAAAACTTAATTATAAAAGAAAAAGTGAAAATGAGAAAAATGCACAAACAGTTTCGTCGTATTAAAAGGATCCCGTGAAAACTGGAGTTTAAAGCACAATGTCCATTCAGAGATACAATGAAATACTGACTCAGTACATTCCTGCATTAGTCTCAAGTTTGTTATCCTCCTCAGGATGTTTAGTGACACACGCCTTTAAACCTGAAATTCAGCTACATTACATTACATTAAAAATTCCGTTACTAGCGTGTAGTTGGTACAATGACTAGTCTACAGGCTAGACAACCGACGGATCACAGTTCTGCTCCCGGCGGGCGCTTGAATTTCTCTTTTCTTCAAACCGTCCAGACCTACTGTAGAGCCCACTGAGCCTCTTGAAGAACAAATTCGTTTGCATCGTTGTCAGCCCCTGAACGAATTTTGACTTTCACAAGAGGCTGACTGCAGTCCGAATATTCCGAAATCCTTTTGCCATTGGTACTTATCGGTTCCAGTGCCGGTGCGGAACGAGTAAACACAATTAGAGGATGTCACTCTGAAGGATACTTTATCAGAGAGAAATATATAGCAATTTTACAGCAGCCTACCAACGTTTTCATCTCTTATTTCTTCTCAAACATGATAATAAATTGTGTTATCACTATCCTACACAAGCTGCCCGATTTATGAAGCACTACACACGTGCAAAACGGTTGCCGACCCATGGTCCACCGTACGGCTACGGCTGCACCAATACGGCGCACCCCCTCATTTTTTGAAGTAACAAAATTTCCCAACAGACAAATTCACAAAACCACAGGATTGTGCAGCATAGACCAATTTTTTGACTACTCATTCATCTAACTCCTTAGGAGACGAAATAAGCCACAGATGCGTGCAGCACATTGTGCACTAAATTCGATGTGTTGAGGTCGGTCATTTTATTTTCACGTTGGGCCACAATGAGCACAGATAATCTGGGCGGTAGTTACTAGCAACTGCTTCATTACCATAGGCATTAGTAACTACTTCCAAAACTGCATCACCTTCTCTGCACTAAGTCTCTCTGTGTTTACAAAAATGTACGTTACATTTGTTCAGATTAATGTTCAATACGTAATAAAGCGTAATTTCATACCATTTAATTATTATTTACGGCGTAACGGTAAAACGTATGATTCTATAAATGTACGATACCACACGCTGCTCGGTGAAATACACTTACAATTATTTCGTCAGCAGCTTTCGCTCGTAAAATGCCCATATCTGGCACATGTTCACAGAACCTTCACGGCTATAATTAACCCCTAGAACGCGTCCTTCAGCTATGGATATCCTACTGGGAGAGATTTCCAAGTGCAGCCTCCAGCCAGTGCAAATACCTTCCTATTATCGTCCGTGGGAACACCGCCTGATCTGCGTGAGTCACCGGCGGCTAAGTGGACTACGGTCATGACTCGGAAGGGGGGGGGGAAAATCATGTTTCGAGCTTGTAAAGCGGGGCATTTACGTTCGTAGCAACCGTGAAGAACATCGAAATATGTACTTCTGCGGGTGATGTAGACATTAGGTTCAGAGTAGGGGGGTGGCGTATGGGTGAGGGATGGAGGTCACTGACTTAACTCCGCTCTGTAGCATAATCAGCGAGCTCTGAGACGGCATGTAGACAGATGATGGGCCTGTTCATCGTTAGTGGGTAGGGTAGGCGTGGAGGTTGCTGAACTCCTTATGTATGAGTGGAAGGGGTTGGTGGGTGTCAGCTGGCCACAGTGTAGTGTGGCAGTTATTCGGGCAATTGCCTGTCACGTGACGTAAACATTCAGCCAGAGGTGGCGGTCAAGACCTATCAGTTTTTTATTCAGGCCACTAAACCACAAATTACGTTATTTGCTGCATCTTATTGCGTTACTTTAAAACATATATTTTGATTACAAACGATCCAACACCAAATCCTGTAATGACAATAAAACATACTCCTCATTCCACATACTCTGAAATGTATGATTAACAAAAAAAATTCTTCGTTGCCAAACAGTAGGAAACAGTGCCAAATCTAATTTAAAACAGTAGCGTAATTAAATAACTCGGTGTGTAAACGCTAGACTATCAGAATAAATCTATATCACTTCAAACTAGAAAAATTCTAGTAGCCGAAACAGATCAAGTCCGTACGCAGCAAATCACGAAGAACTGTTACACACGTACGTCAACGGCCCGCGATGCCAGAAGCGTCTCTGGCGTAGGACAATTCTCTTTAACCCTTTTAGCCTATTACAGAGAGAAATTCGTCTAAACTATATTTGTAATTCAAGTTACTACCATAAACACAACACCTTTCCTACTAACGCAAGATAGCACTTAATTCATTTTAAATGTGATTTAAGGACTGTATATGAATAGTTTCATTCTTACCTACAGCACTTCTAAACTGGCCCATAAATTTGACACATTAGAACGGTAAGGCATAGCAGAAATAATACTTCAGCCAAAGATATATGCAAGAAATCAGGTAGCACAGTGAGGATTACTCAACAACAGGCATCGAAACGAGTTACATCACTCATTTCAATAAACGACACAAACTGTAAAAAGACAGTTGCATAAGGTATCCCACCACAACACGGCATGCATTTCTTCTTTTCCACGCGGGACGCATCCACTGTCCACCTCGTTTTCCTTGATATTATCACGCAAATTGCTTTTCGTGAGTAGCACAATCCATTGATGTCATCACTGTGCAATTTTCTCCAGTTTACTGTTATTTCCTATATTTTCGGTCCAAACATATTTTCTTCGGCCCCGTATACTTGAACACCCCTAGCCACCATTTTTCCCTCAATGTGAAAGACCACGTTTCACACCCATACAAAACAGGCAAAATTATACTTCTGCATGCCTTACTCTTCATTTGCTTAGAGAGCGAACGGTAATAATAAAGAATCTGGACCGAATGGCAACAAGATCTCCCCAAGTTCAATCTGTTCTTAATTTCATCACACATGCCGTCATGAGAAAACGATACATTACTGATGCGTGATATCAAGATGATAATCTAATATTTATGTGTATTTCTCAGTTAAATGACCACCTGTTTGGACTGTTTGGGTATAGGGTCTAAACTTAAACACGTATTTGAAACACCACTAATATTTAACAATAACAAGACTTTTTCCATTATCACTGAACATAACACTCGCGTTTCTAAAGCGTGAAAACACTAATCCAAACAATAAATGACTAAACCAAAACTTGCTTTCAGAACGTTGTAAGTGATGTGTTCTGTAATAATGGTTAAGTCCTGGTAGGTACATTGTCAATGTTTCTCGTGTTAGACATGCATTGTTCACGATACATTACTGGTTGTTTCTAATTTAGTGCATATGCAAAAAAGCAACTTCATTGTTCCTTCTTTCTATCATTTCCGATTCCATGTTCCTACAGAGCGTGTATGACGAACCTTTTCGAGGCGGAGTGCCACAAATTATAAACACTGTAAGAAAATCTTGTAACTTACCTGTAGCATTGTTGGGTAGTGGAAGGCTGGAGCTCAAAACATCTTATGTCTGGTCATAATCAACACTCTTACTATATTCTACTGAAATTAATTTTGAAAAATACCGTATTTCGTATTAGTACACACAGGCAGTAACAAAAATAACATACTGTCCCAATTGCGTAAACACTTTTATTTATAAACATAGACACTAACACAGTCGATTCTATGCCACACAGCCGAAGGTTGAGTATTCCTTAACTGCATTTGACTTACAGTGACTTTCGTTTACTTAAGGAAAACATGGCGGCGTATCAAATACACTAGCATGCGAAGCAAATGCCACAGGTTTTTGTTCCCGCGCTAGCTCCCCAGGTATTATATTGCGGACCGGTATGTAGTTGGTCTGCTTACAATAAAGTGAACCTGAGTGCGTCACAAACACAGCATACAACAAAGCAAAGGAGTGTAGACCGTCAGTCACAACTAAATTTTGTTACGTTATTATATATTTATAATGCAAAATGTTTCGGCTTCGGTACAAAAATCCATCATCAGGCGAAATTAAGAGCACCAAATAAAAGTTGTAATGTAAATTACATCGGACAATTGTATATATAGTTGAGATCTCAACTTTACATTTTTCCCTCACATAAGACAAACAGGGTTAATTAAACTTCTTTTGAGCAGAAACACAGATTCCACATAAACAATAAAAAGATAGGTTTAAAACTGAACGGTTAAATGTTAAAATCAAAATCTAACACTTCCGAGTGGCAGAAGATTCTGCAATGTGTCTGGCCTCAAGGGGGATTCCTGCAATTCTGCGATAATCTGAGCTCGATGTTCGTCTGGATATTTAACCATTCCCTGTTTTATTTTTAATAACTATTTTTCATAATGTTGCGTACGGGAAATGCAAGCAAGAGTACTCCTCGCTGGAGTGTTGTTATGTACGCCTCCCTTACAACATAGATGACATTTCTTCAAATGGGAAAGGACATTAAAGTATTTTCAGTAGATTCTGTAGAACACGACACTGAAATTACTGTGACTTATCTAAAATACAGCGGAGATGAATCGCCTTAAAGTTAAAGTACTGATTTAAAAATCTTCTGGGAAATACGAACCGAAATGAAATTCATCGTAGGAAATAATCATGAATAACGTAACAACTACTTTTAAAATTGTATCGACGCATTCGATTTTATACTTACACTTCAGCAATGTTATACATAAATTTTAAATGCTCTTATCACGGCCAGTGTTGTAGGTGGTAAAAGAAAATGGCCGCCAAGAATAGTAAGAGAGAAAATGGTTTTCCTTATTTAAACACAGATTTTTCAATTACTTCATGGAGCCTACCACAACAACAAAAAATCACGTTATAAATTAGTAAATTCTGATTTATGGTTACAATTCTGGAACGTTACCTCATTTGCTCAATTTTCTGGAAAACTGTAGGCCATACTGGGGGGTGGGGGAGGGGGACATTACGCATAACATGTGCGCACTTTTTCTCAATCTATTGTTAAAACGCTCCGAAGTTTAGCGACTTACGATAAATAAACACGTAGGACATGCATTTCATTTTAAAAAATGTATTACTGTCCGAATTTAACAAATGGTAGGCCTCTGTGCTATCAAAATATTAAAACTGCATATCAAATTCCACGAAAATCTATGAACAGTTCAAAAGTACTTACGTGCAGGCGGACACGACGATGATCATTGACGCATCTTAGCAACTTCTCATTGGGAACGAAATTAATGTTAAAATGTGTTCGCAACAGATGTTACGGTACTTACCTCAATCGATGCAGATGAAACTAATTAGCTGCTGAATTAGAGGTATTGCATGAAATTACACGAACTGCATTGCCGCATTTTGCATAGTTCATAAATACAAACACGGCTACACAGTACGAAAATGATTAGTGCTTACGAATACCACTGCATTTCTCACACATCGCAGCTGAGGTAGTATATCACAATGATAACGCGTTTCCTCTTCAGGTGTAACGTTCAAGAATGGAGTTACTGTTCTGTGAATGAGCTGCACTATCTGTAGACATGACTCATTTCCTCGTGGCAGACTGCTGTATCAAAAAAGGCTGCTTTACTGTGTTTCACTTACGACACGAAGAGGTTGAGGATACCTGCTAGTTACTCGCTTGTGTAATATGAATTCTTGCTACGTATTATACCGAAAATCTGCTTGACAGCTGCAACGACAGCAAGTTTAACGTAAATGTTCTTGGTTTGTGACGAAAACCCCTACTGCAATGTACACACACAAAATCTTTCACAGCCCACGCACTCAAGGGACTAGCGAACTCAAACACAAAGGGGGAAAAAAAGACCGCGGGGGTTGAGCTGCGACAGATGAAAAGGTATTAGTACCTGCCTACGTCGTCGTCCAACGGTCGTCCAGATTCAAAAAATCCCAGTCCGTGCACGATGCTCATTTTTCTTACAGATAGGCGGTCCATAAACGGAAATCGCAGAGGTGGGGGGCACTTAGGATTGACGGAGAAAGTGGGGGAGAACTAGGGGTATATTTTTTCTCTACCACCGACCAATAGCATTTCATCCTACTCTGTAATTATGTGGTTTGTGAACGTCGTATAAACTGTTCTGGGGGGGCGGAGGAGAAGGGAAATATTCTTTTGCTTTCTTGAGACGCGTTAGAGGCTAGGCTGGCCTGGACAACCGCTGAAGCCCTTGACGCTCTCAACTAGCCCCATCTCACTCTGTCTTGGTCATGGTTCTTGATCTTGAAACTATCATCAAGTCAAGGCTGCGTTGCCAGACTTAATAAATTCCATTGACCATGGTTGAAATGCAGTGTTAATTCACTGTGGCATGCTTCTCGAAAATGAAGAATTTAAGACAAGCACAGTATTCATTATTTTATATTCACATCATATATTTTCCAAGTAAGGTATGCAGAGGGCAATAAGTACAATTAACCATTTAAGTACAGTTGGGTCGAATGAAAATAAAATTGTAATATTACCCACAATTACAACTTATTTTTGCTATCGTTCACTATAGTTTCAACAATACCTTGAAGAGGTCTTTCGTCGCTTGGGTGTTAATCGAAGCTCCACGATCACGAGACGTGAGACTGCTGTCCTCGAATCTTTCTCCATTTTACGAACCTTAAACTGTCCCTGTTCCCCAAACAGCACGGCCCTTAAACGAATTCCGCTGGGACCTCTCATATACAACGTTCAACGAAATTTCCGGCGTTGCATCCAGCACACACATCACTGATACTTCATTAACATTTGATGAGAAATAAAATTATACAAGGTAAAGATTTTGGTTTCAGCTCGGCATAAAATAATTAAATGCAGCATGTCTTGCTCGAGTAACACAGCTGAGAGATCATTACAAGTGACAACTAACAAAGAACATGGGGGATCCTTAAGCTTTCTCTAAAGAGTGAATGAAGGACGTCTAAATAATGTTTAAAAGTCACCACTGCTCTGAAAACACAATTTGTGTGCATTACAAACACTGCTGTTTATTCTAACAATCATACGTTACTCATAACATACACTCTGTGAGAAAATACGTTAGATTTTTAATATCACAGCAGGTGGCACATATACATTTGCCGGACTTGCTAGCTGGAAGTCTGTGCACGCAATTCTGCAACCGGACATGTCCACATAGATTTTATGAAATAAATCCTTCTCAAGCAGCCCTCCGGAGTTGAAATTCATCAGAACCAAATATCATTGCTGCAGAGGTAATCAAATAACCCTTCCAAACTACGCAATTCACAATTAATCACAAAATCTAATCCCACGGCTCGTTTCTCAGGCTTCTTCTTCTTTTTCTTAGATGGCACTACACTCCAATGCGAACCTTCGCCTCACTTAATGGATTTCTCCCAGTCAGTTCTGCTTTTGACCTCTTTCCAATTTGTAATTTTGTATTTATTAATATTTGTTTGTATTCAATTCCGCCATTTGTTTTTTGGTCGTCCTCTTAGTCGACTTCCCTGAGAATTATTGTTAAATACTTGACTTACTTTTCTTTTACTATCCATTCTGTTAACATGACTAATCCAACTCAGCCGACTTATTCTGACAAATAAAAGTATATCTAAATCTCTCATTAATACTTTATTATATCGTTTTCTCCAATTTTCATTCACCATAATTCCTCCATTTCTCAGGCTTCACATTTCAGTATTCTTGCTTCCTGAACACTCAGGCTAGTGAGCAATTTTCAGGTCCTCTAAATGTGGGAACATCCGTAAACAAACGTGACGTAGCAGGCCGTCGCCTGATGTGTCCCTCCCGCCACGTCTTCTCTCATTCTCCTCCAACTTTTTATTTTTCAAAGGGTGCATCACCTGCAACGTCTGCCTTGCTGTTCGTTGTGTATGTACTGTACTACTACTACTACTACTACTACTACTACCATTACTAGATGATCTGTGACTACTACTGTATACGTACACACAAGGATTGCAGATCCGTCGGGCCACAGCGGAAATACATGCCCATGCAACCGAGGCAGGATCATACGTGCGCATCAGTCAGTAACTACACTTGACTCTCATACATCCATGCATTAGGCCATGTGGGGACGTTTGCAAAATAATCCATGGTGTTAAGAGTCTTCAGAAAATAAATAATTAAGATCGTGTCTTGTAGTAGATTGGATTCTACGACTCAACGGATAAATATACGACTCAAGGAAACATTTAAATAGTCTTAGCGTTTGATTGTCATAGTTATAATATCTCGTAACTATACTACACGCACTGAAGGAAGAATGCTACAGAAAAGACTCTTTAATGTGGGGGAAACATAAATGTCCTTTGTTGAATGTTGTAATGAAAATGTATTAACAGAAAAGGGTTATTTAAAACCAAGAAAGAACGAATTAACTTCTCTTATCTGTATTATCAGTTGATGTAGAACACGCTGAATCAAATTTTCTGATGGCGTCTGCGAAACGGACAAAAAAAAAAAACAAGAACTGCAAAGGTCAAGGATGGTTCAGCGACAACTTTAAAGCTAATACACTTATTATTATATGCGCATATATGCTTGTTTGAGGGAGCTATTAACAATCTGAAGCCAACAGAATACCTAAATAGTACGTAAAAATTCGTTTCCTGCATCTCCATTCCGAAGATTAACCGGCTACCTTTTAGAAACCAAACGCTGACACTGAAACTTCTACGAAACACACGTGCACAGTCTTTGG
>Ga0123355_10003024_pt1 | contig 23961 bp, 15 predicted proteins | sample TergutEmb28metaG_3_FD_89872 | JGI IMG/M metagenome (GOLD analysis project Ga0123355, IMG submission 89872) | Embiratermes neotenicus P1 segment gut microbial communities from Petit-Saut dam, French Guiana - Emb289 P1 | ecosystem: Host-associated > Arthropoda: Insects > Digestive system > Gut ... | reverse complement strand
TATAAAATCTAAAAAAAAAAAAAAAATATAGTTTGTTGTTACTTTTTTTTAGAAAAAAAATTATTTTTTATGGGGGGGGGGGGGGGGGGGGGGAGCACAACCAGTTATAACTTCTTTATTTAGACACTATTCACCTGTCACTGAATAAAAAAAAAGTTTCTTCCTTTTTTTAAGGTGTGCTCGCAAGATAGCGAACACAACCAATTGGCTCTGTCATGTATGGCGGTCTTTCGGTCTATCCGTCCGCATGGAATGACTCAGCTCCCAATGCACTGACTGTCATGAAATTTTGTATCTGAGTAGTTTTTGAAAATCTGTCAGGAAAATTCAAGTTTTATTAAAATCCAATGAGAATAACAGGTACCTTACATTAACACCAACATACATTTATGATCACATCTCTCTTAATTCTTCATAGAACAAAAGATGTTTCAGACAAAAGTTGTACAGAAAATCAAAACACACATATTCTGTTCTGTAACTTTCTTTAAAAACCATGCTGTTTATGAGACAATGTGGAAAAATATGGCAGAGCCAGACAGGCCACAGATGATATGGAACATGAACAATGCATGCTGAGTACCTAAGGTTAAAAACACATACTCCGAATATGTAAAACTTTTGCTTATGTATGGTAATATGGTTACATGTATGCACCTCAATGTTATGTTATATGTATATTGCCTGTCTTCTATAGTTCAACCCACGTATGAGGAGCATGCCAACAGGCACTGCATGCAAACATGACAATTGTACACATACTCTCACTTCATACAGATGTGTTTCAACAATGATGTAGCTACTGATTCAGTTTTTTAAGAATGGGCATTCAAAGCTGGTAAGCTCACCTTAATCTCATATTGTGACAGAAGGTGGTATCCTGGGAGGGTGGAGATATCTGGATGGTTCACCTCACCACCAGACTCTGCTCCCTCCCTACTGTTATCGAGGTTGGGATGCTTGCCGCTTCTGTATACTAATTTTCCGTCGCTGAAGGATGATCCGGGATCGCTTCTTTCTCTAAAGACATTAATGAGACTTTGTTAATGATATAATGGCAACTGTCAAAAAACACATACTGAAGATACTTTGGTGATTATTAATACATGAACAGAGAGCATCAGTATATTACAATAGCAAATACAAGACACCTTGTACTAAAGATTGCAGCAGTGATACCACTGCATGAACATCAAGTCTCATAGTGCTGTTGTTAATGTCAATGACTACCAGTGTTATATGTTATAAAAAAAAGTCACTATAGCCCATATGAAAAACATTTGGAGTAACATACTTTTGCATAATGTATTTTGTAAATCAATGTGGAGGTTCTTTCTATCTTAACACAACTACATCTCTTTTTGCAATTTAGCACAAGAAAATACTGTAGATGTTATTTCACTTTTGTGTAATTTCCATTTCTCCACTTAACCTCATTTTTATAATAAACTTATAGTTTATGAAAATTCATTGTTAAAAACTACCAATTTCTAAATATTAAAATTAAAAACTGTAAAATTTTTTCCCATAAAAAATTCACAGTGTTAAGTTAGTGCAGCTGGTTTAAAATAGTTTGGGAATGAAAGTATTAAGATTCACACTCAATTGTTTATGTGTACACATTTATTTTGAATGACGTAAGTTGAAACAGAGAAAAACAATACTCGATCTTCGGTGACATTTGGCTCAGATTACAAAATCATAGCCTGTGAACAGATACTGCCATTCAGATAAAACGTTACCATCTAATTATCTTGAATACCTTGAAGTTTTAACATGAAAAAAATTAACCTGTGTGGGGCAACCTTAGTTACAAATTCATAAAAAAAATATGATTTTAATTGCTCACAAGAGATAAAAATTAAAATTTATGAAATGGACTCACCTTCTTCTTGGGACCATTGATGGAGGCGAGGGGATGGACCCACTGCTGCCCTAGTTGAAAGGCAAACTGATACAATCTGATTACTTTGTTCTAATAAATTAAACAATTACATATAGAATCAACTGACAGAAAATAAATACCATGCACACTGCTATCAATCAATGAGATAAATATGGCTTAGAACGGAGAGATCTGCAATACCTATTGCAGAACAATCCCACCCCAGTGTTTCTGTACCATCATGCATTACTTTTATGGCTTGCTAGGAATTTCAAACGCATATTTTGAGCAAGGAATTAAAACGTAAACCTCACGGAATCACAAGAGAATTATATGACTGAATAATATTAAATATTTTTCATACAATGTTATTCTGGTCTACAAGGTGACAGCAGACCAATCTAAGTTACACATTTTGAACAGAAATATTCGACAATTTGATATGTGTCTTTAAGATTTCAATCGTCACGGACTAATAGCTGCTTCAGAGACCACCACCATCTCTGAAACATTGGTTTACTTGACACACCTGGCATGGCTGTTAGCCAAACAGGATTTTATATATATATATATATAGTCCTTCTTAACACTTCGTCATGTCATCTAAAAAATTCAGCACAAGTCTGCATACCTAGCTTATAAAATGTACTGCGTCATCTGGTCTGAGGTGGGAAAACTAATTCTTGCACAGCTTCCTCACTCACCATTTTTCTGCCATTTCTTTGTCCCTATTATTGTATCCCCTTCGCTTCTGCCTGGTGTATTCCTTTCCCATCCCTTCTGAATGCTGATCTGATTACCATTCCCAAACCATCTTCCTACCTCTATCTGTATCATAACCTTAACTTGTTACTCTTTACGTTTATAAATAATACATAACTACTAAAGACAATCTACATGACCAGATCAATTATTTTGAGTTTTCTTCCTTATTCTTTACCCATTCCTTTGCCTGTCATTTTCTTTGCCTCATCATACATTCAGTACAAAGACCTCAATGGAACCTTCTAAATGACAAATGTTAAGTCACCAGCACATTCCATGGTATACAACATTGGTAAATTGTGTTCTTTCCATTTTAACGAAATAGAAAACCTCAACCAAACTTCCTGAATTACAACATAGGGACAGGTAACTGAAAACTAATACAAAACTCACACCCTGAACAATGTACATGACAGATACCAAGTGGTCAACAGAAGGCTAATTTATAATAAAGAACTATACGAAATAAAAATCAATGTCCTTTTTTAAATATAAATTATATCAATGTTACTATATGTCAGTAAAAAGGAATGGAATTGAATTAAATCAAAGCAAAATACCATATTTACTACTGATTTGACCCTTCTTGTGGTGGAAAAATTTACCAAAATTAAGTACTGTTACATTTATCAGCCAAAATTGAATGTACTTTGTATTTTTTAAATTTCTGCCAAGCAGAGCAGCCACGACCCATTATCCAACATAATTTAGGAGAAATAAAACAATGCAAACAAATAGAAGAAGAAGAAGAAGAAGGGGGAAAAAAAGGTCGCACGCACGCGCGCACACACACATACACACAAAGTGGTGTAGACATCAAAATCCACTGTTCGGTCTTGCCTCTGCTGCTCAGTGTTGCTTGAATTCAAGCAACAAGAGTTTGTCCTCATAATGAACAAGCAATCCTAACATTGTATGCAACAAAAATATTACTTACAGATCTCTTCTCCTTCCATTCTTCATGCTGAACGCGTTCTTGTTCGAAGTGTGCACATTCTTCATGTCTCGTCAGCCCATTTCTTCGGTATCTTGCCAGTTCACTGATCCGCATCTTGAGTTCTCTCTCTTTCTGCAAATTCTGGAGGAACTGTTCATGCTCCTGAGCTGTGTGGAATTGTGTGAATACTCTCATGTGATCATGGAATTCTCTGTAATATACAATTAAACACCGTACAGTCAGCCCTAACTTTATGCAAAGTTTCTCTCACAATAACTTTTAAAGTGAAGCACATGCACTGCATTTGGGCCCTTATTTGAACATGAACCCACTCATCCAAAATATTTTGAACAAACTTAACACCCTGGAATAATTAAAGAAAGAAAATAGAAAGATAAAAACAGGAAAATGGTGGTTTCCCAACTACTGTTCACAGGACATATTTCTGTTATTAGTTAATCACTTTTATTTCCTATTCTTCTTCTTCGGAACATAAGCATGCAACTGAGTGTTGTTGGTGTTTACATGTTTCATTTCAAGCCAACAAAACTGTTGACTTCTAATTTCTTTTGGTCACATTTTGGTCCTCTGGGAATGTACCTACCAGTTATACCTATATGCTTATAGTGAATAATGACTCATCTCAGAAACTCTCCAGGAACATAACAGTTCCCAAGAGTAGGGACCACTTGTATCCCCCACCCAAAACTATGTCTTTCATACTGGTTCAGTACATGAATCTACTGCAAAAACTTTTAACTATATTATAACCTTCACACTGATTTAAGATCTAGAAACAGAAAACAATTATACATACTTAAATTTCAAAATCAATATCGTGCACCAAGCAAATGGCAGACTTTGAATTTCCACTACAAGATACAAAATTCTATGTTGATTCAGAGTACTTCAATCCTATGCTGAATTAATGTAACACGAAAGTTGTAAATGTGAGTAAATAAATACTGGTGTGATGGTAAATCAATACTCTGAAAAAATGGTGGGATACATTTTACATTTTCATACGAATATATTATACCATGGCCAAGTGGTCCAGATTACAGTCAATGGCAATACACACACAACGAACAGGAAGAATAGAACAGCATCAGTGTGACAGGAAATATGATTTGGTTGATTAAATATTTATTTTGATTTGTTCCAGTCATTTGGAAAAAAATTTCTGGTTGAAACCGCTTATGTGTGTGTTCACTGTGCATGGATATATATATATATATATAGAGAGAGAGAGAGAGAGAGCGAGAGAGAGAGAGAGAGAGAGAGAAGGTGAAAGAAGCATACACACCATCTTCAAACTTAAACAATGTGATCTGTCATACTAGGTGTGATGGCAAACGGCAAAAACCCTGCTTCACATAAGTACACTGTAGAAACGGGCATTAAAACTCCCGAAGTCTCATATCCCCAGATTGGTTTTTCCTTTTTCACTTTAATCCAGAACACATCAGAAGTAAACCTAATGCACACGAGCAGGCAACCATTTCCTTCCAGTTTCTCCTCTCACAATTTCAGCTCTCCTCTGCAAGCTGTAAACTTATCTGCTAGCCCAATCAGTAATGATACATTCATCTTACCAATTTTGGGAAATATATCTGAAAGGTAGTTTAGTTTTAAAATTTGCTTGTTAATTCGAGGACCTTAGAGCCAGAAGATAATTCTCTAAACTGCAGATTCATTTCCTTCACTATGGCACAAAAGCCTTGACATGCTCTAACACTGCTGGTGCACCACCATCACTTTCTTCACTGAAAAACAATTCCTAAGTCCCCCCCACCCTTCCACCGTTGCAGTGTTAGTAACTGGCTAGCAAGACAGAATCTGTTCTTCCATATCTGATAGAGTGGGACAGAGTACATATATTACTAGTTGTACACCATCATTCACATCCGGTGTCAAATTAGCAAATTTCAAACCATCATAATGTGCGCTAAAATATGCTTGTCTATGAAAAAATTTCAACTAATTAAACAGCATACATCATGGTGACCACCCTAAATGGCAGGTCAACCACTGATCCACAGGTTAAAAACCTCTGCCATGACAAAAATATTGATGGCCACAATATGACCGCAGTTACACAAAAGAGGTTACTTTTATGCAATTCAACTCACAGGAAACATTCTGTCTGTAATCTTGCATCACAGGTCTACTTCTACATTTACTCTTACAACTAGATATGATGAATTCCACGAAGTATGTTAATATCAGAGTCAACAAGTAAATTCCACAGAATTACCAACTATTACAATGTGGGAAATCTTGAAATATAAATATGTGATCCCAAGGACAGGATGCTTATGTCTGGCACTCAGAATATATGCAACAAGTGGGCATGAAGAAAGGACAGGACAGCTACTGAGAACCAGCAAATACTTTCATATACAGCAAAATGCTTATCGCAATATCAAAACCGGTTTTTGTAAAAAGTTCTGCAGATGCAGGTGATGGAGTTGCAAAAGCTATGGACAAAATGCTGGGGTTTGTTTCAAAATGTACAGAACCTGTCTTGAACGAAGAATACATCATTACATTTTTATACTCCTTCACAAAACATGATCACTGTGCATTAATGTTCACCCTGAAATTCATTTTAATTTACAGGAATGTATGGATTAACAATACAAACTACATTTCTTCATGTACTATTTATTAACAATATTCATGACCAGTGCAACAAGATAAAGACGTGGTTAAAATTACACAATTTCAGTACCATTTAATGGTTTAAGCACTGTGAATTAATAATCTATTACTGCAATTACTCTGAAAATTATAATAAACTTACTTTTCTTCCTTAGACAATTTCTTCTTTGATGAAGGCCTATCCTTACGATTAGCTGAGAAAAACTGTGACACTAGTTGAAAGTCTCGTGATACTCGCTTCCGTCTAGCTCTCTCTCGCAGTCTTCGAGTGTACATGTCAACTTGGGCCAATTTGAGAGCTTCAGAAGCAGGAATAAATCAAAACAACAACATTAATTCATTAAGATTATGGATTTTTTTTAGTGTATATAGCGGAACTGCATGCACTACTACATTTCAGGGACACAATCCCTGAAACGTACCGTGTTCAACATCAATACATATAATGGGAAAAGAACGCCACTGTCAGAACCCTACAGAATAATAAAATAACAATGAATTTTATTTTGTGTGAAATTCTAAAACAGTGTTACAGAAAAATAATATTGTATATTTTCTGTGCATCTATATTACATATACAATGTTTATTACCACCTTGTTGCACACTATATGTGCCATTAATTAATGCTCTGACGTGTTTTAGCCATAATTCTTGGCCATCTTCAGAGAGCTAGCAACGTTCGACATATACAGCTGACACTGTAACTTAAGTGAAAGCAGCGGATTTTATACGTCAGTGTCCAAATATAATTACAATATTAGAATCCTTAAAATCAGTTTATAATTAAATACAATTTAAGTTATTTTAAAAAGGCACTAATGTGCTATGCTATGTCCAAACACATGTTACTGACATGTCTTTTATTAAAATGAGTCATGGGATAAAGCGTCAGGTACTCAATGTCGAAGCTATGAAAGAATACGCTGTACCAGTACCAGCTGTATATTGCAATGAAACTTGCTAGCTCCCTGAAGATGGCCAAGAATTATGGCCAAAACATGTCGCAGCAGTAGTAGTAGATGAATAGATATCACACTTAAGTATGTGTATAAATAAATAAATAAACAGCAATGCACTGTATGGGTGCCACATACAGTATGAACATCTCAAGAGTTTGCCAAAAATATAATTGCTGAAAGTGGATTTGTGCAATACAGTTTTCTCTCTACACATTGTAACCATTGCTTGTGTGTACAGTTTGCAATGGTGCCTGACTGATTGGTTTAAAAACTTTGAAATTGCTGGCTGCACCAAGAGCCTTGCTATGCAGTGGTAGATTTGATGTGTGCCTGTGCTTAAGAACATGTGATCTTGGCCTGTCTGTGCATCCTAGTTGACACAATCACTGTATTATCAGCAATACCATGTGAGCCAAAGAAAAAGAACTGCACAATCTTAAATGGTAGGACCATACACACACAGATTATAAAGACCAGAAACATTGCATGGGACCTTTTCACGAATTGGACAGAATTGTACAATGGAATTCTTATTGGGCAATAATAATGACATCCACATAACCAAGACATAATGGCACTCACCAACATCATAATCTTCATCTTCTAAACTGTTCACAAATAATGAAGACACCAAAGCCTCTGCTCCATTGTCATATTCCTGACAAACATGAAATTACTAATAGCAAAACATTTTCCATACAGTCCTCACCGATGACATTTTCTAAATATATTACACTTGTCCATATCTCACTGCCCTACATCCCACTAAGCAAAAATACATTTACAGTCACAGCCAGACTTTTCCCTGAATGAAAACAGATGTACACAACTGTAACTCGTGAGTCAATACAGAAGCTTGTAACATATGGCGAATTTCAATTCATTCCAATTATGTAACTCCAGAAAGAGAAGTACGTGACTGCAATTACCAGATCACAAAAAAAAGTACATATAATCTAAATACTACTGATATAAAACTTATTTCCATTTACTTATTTTGTTCTCAAATCAGGGCTGCATACTTAGTATACTAAATGTGAGAATGACAGAAACAATGAATAAACCTGTGAAAAGTTCAATCACCTATAAATTACACTAATATATAGAAAATACACATACCCGTTCAAAGTCATCTCGATGAGGCATGTAACCGAGCAATGCGGCTTCATCTGGAGTGACATCTAGAGGTGGAAGCCTGGCGGTCAGCACAGGTGACAGTGGACCACAATCAGGGTTAGTCTGGTCACTCAGATTTGGTCTCGAACTGGCAGCTGCAGGCCACGTTAAACGGCCAATACTACCACCTATATATCTTGAAATATATTCTTCTTTGGCTTCTGCAATAATATGTGAAACATGTTCAACAAATGCAACAGCAGAAAAAGCAAGAAAGAATGTTTAGGAAACTAAAAGTTGACCATTCTAAGCTGTGAAGAGAATGATGGTGTAATTATGGTTTATTTTGTGACAATACCTCAGACAGAATAGTGTCTCATATGGCGGAATGATCAGTTGAAGATGAAATGGAAACAATCCAGAAGGGAACTGGCATGGCCTAATAGAAGTATGCATTTTCCGGGGGGTAAAGAGGAAAAACAAGTAGAATATCAGGATACTTGGGGTCCCATTCAAAATTTGAAACAGGTACACCACCATGTTCAATAACAAAATACAAATCTGAACAATCGCAGGTAGAACTGCTATCTAGGAGCTTTGAGAATACACTTGTTCTGTCGCCAAACCATCCGAAACCTCTCAGGCTTGGATCCCCAGACAGCCTGGTCAGTTTCAGGGCAAAAACAACCCAATCTTCCTCCACGTGATCAGTCAATGGTTCAGGTTACCCACGAAAAATTGACAGCATCCACATTCTGAGAGGCATGGTGTACGTAAAGTGGGATGATAATATGCTGTAAGATATAGTATTTACGTTTTAAGATGTCCTTATCCTTGAGTGAAACCTTTTTTTGAATGTGACCAATACCATGGAGATTCTCATCAGTGGTCCACATTCCTGTATCATCTGGACCACACCTTCCTCCCAATAGCCCCGCTGACCTAAGAACTAGAGTATCTGATTACAAATGACCTCTCCTCATGACCACCTGTGATCTTAGATTTTATAAAAAATGTACAATCCTCAACACAAAACTCTAACCCCATAAGAGTGATTCCACATTGGTATGGATTTTGATTTTCTTTTTCCACTTCTGATCCTACAATTACAGCCTTTTATCCAAAATATTCATAATCTATGGACATCTTGACAACTCTAACCTTAATTAACAAAATATAATACACTGATACAAATGATTACCTTCTGGAGAACGAGTCTCTATATGTCTACTTATGTCTTCCCAGTTGCCAAAACCAAACTGTTCAATTGCATCAAGAAGATGCAATTCTTCTCGAGCAGACCAACCACCACGCCCCAGGCACATGCCAATGGCACCTGAATCCTGCAAAAATTATGTGCAAGTATTATATGGCAACTACTACCACCCATCTGCATGCGATACTAGCATATATGGGGGTCAGCTACTACTAAAACAGGTTGGCTTTTGATTTAACACCACCATTGATTATCTCAATAATTCTTATGTATACATGGCAGTAATTCTAATCCTCTGTGTTAGTCATAAGCAAAAACTAAAATTATACCCGCCACTCCATGCTTTCTAAAATTTCTGCAATTTACAAAACATGCCAAAGTGGAAAAATAAAAATACTGTCCACAGAAAGCTGCAGGCAGGCTTGGATATCATGAGAAGGTGGGAAAAAAATTCATAATATAGTCCAAGTAATGTCTATGACAGTAACAGTCACAGACATGTACCATTCTAAAACAGAATGCAGGAAAGTCTAAATTACATATCACACTTTTAGTTTCTTACGTTACTTTAACCTACCAACCTCATTCCATGCAGCACAGCCCCTCTTGGAAAGCTACGAGTTTGTCAGCCACTCAAGAATTTCCCCATATCTTATGGAACTCAAGAGGTTTTATTTCATTTGGATCAATATGCACTAAGAAAGTACATAACTGTGTTAGTAACAGTATCTTATATTTCATATTTCTCCACATTTCAACTTAAAAGCCACTTTCCAAGATTTTCACAAATACATTTACAGGTGGTACCCAAAGTTAACATCCTCCTTACAGCACTGTAGAGACATTACCAACTTAGGGTGAAGTGTGTACTGATGGCAAACCTGTATGTCATTATAAAATCCAAATTTAATTCTATCATACAGACCGTTATAAAGTAAAAGATGGTCTTATTATTAGGAAAACAGTCCACACTATATAGTAGGTACATGCGAAAGTGACTACGTGCTAGTTAATCCTAAGACAGACTACTGTCTATGAGTTTCACTTCTGTTGTTCACTTGTTGCTGTTGCAGTGGTTACATTCAGACACATATTCAAAGAATGTGGCAGTGTGTTATGCAACACAATCACCTGAGGCTGTATGTTCTTGTTACTCTCGCCTGACCAGTGACTGCATTCATTGGTGCTTCTGGTCTGTAGATCTTGTACACTGTGCATGTCCAATATCTGAAGCCAGGCTGCAGTGGTGTGAGATCATCAGTGTACTAATAACGTACTACTATAAATATGTTTGTGAATGTCTCCTTCGAAGTGGCTTCTAAGCCGAAACATCACAGAAATTTTAAATACAATAAACTGTTCTTACAACATATACTTACTTTGCTGGCAGATACTTATCATGTGCACACATGGGCATGTGTGCCTGTGTGTGAATGTGGGGGGGGATTTGAGGTGCTTCAATATCTCTGACTATGAGCATTTTACTAAAATCAATAAACATATTCAAGACCCACCATAGAAACGTTAACAGCCAACAAACTGTTGGTTAGAATAATGAAGAATCTGAAGCTAGTAAGCCTAAACAAGACAGGCAATGCACCTATAACATAACACCACGGCATGTTCATGCAACCATGGTAGCAGTGGAAAAGCAAAATGTATTAACATATTATGAGTGTGTGTCTGTAGCCTTAGGTATCCAGCATGTAATGCACACGCACCATATTGCCCTCTGTGGCCTGCCCTGCAGTACCATAGTTTTCCACATTATCTCACATAATGGCATGATTAAAAAAAATAGCCATTATTCTTGTCACATTTTAATGAAACGAATTTTCACGACAGATATTTTAAAACTAATCAAATACAAAATTTCAAGAAGATCTGTCCATTGGGAGCCACACTGTTCCATGCAGATGGATGAAGAGGATGACAGGCCGACAAGGAAGCTAACAGTCAGGCTGACAAGGAAGCTAACAGTCACTTTTCGCAATTTTGCAATGTGCCTAAACAATGAAATTGAGTAAGTACTACAAGAACTAAAAACAAGTCACCTGCAATAGACAGTACTCAGGCACAGCTCCTAGAGCAGTGAAGTCAAAAACTTAATCATCCATTACAGAAACTGCTTCTGTTGATATAAAAAAAACCTACTGATCAGAGGATTGGTATAATATGCCCATTATTCAAGAAAGGGGACCCAATGCAATGTGTGAACTACACAATATAAACTGCTGAATACTACATATAAAGTATCATCCAACATGCTGTATGCAAGAATATTAACTTACATATAAATAATTACTGGTAACTACCAGAGTGATTTAGCAACAGTAAATCAAGCACTGATCCAATATTTACATTAAGAAAAATCATAGAAAATTCTGGTGAATGTAACAGTGAAATCCATCATCTATTCATCAATTTTAGTGCAGCATATGACAGTATCAACGAGTACTACTACTAACTGCTATGAAACTTTTTGGAATTCCTGACAACCTTGTGAGACTGGTGAATGCAACAATGGAAAACGACCGGTGTCAGGTAAGGATGCAAGGTGACATGTTATATCCCTTAAAAGTCATGAATGGGTACAAGGAAATTCCTCAGACTGCGTACTTTTTAATTTAGCACTGGAAAAAGTCAACAGACTTAAGTATCCAGACAAGGGGCTACCGTATGTACAGCTATTTGCATGTTCTTGTGATACAGATATGATATATCTGAGGAAAACATAAAGAAATCCTTCATAACATTAACAACTATAGCTTATATAATGGGATCAGAAGTAAATAAAGTAAACATACAGGAAATAAAATGCCAACAGTGGTTGAATCATAAATAAAAATTATGGGCTATAAATTTGAGAGAGAACATGATTTGTAGAAGTGGGCTCAGTGGTCACTGAGAAGAATCACATGACTCAATAAATTAGGAGATGAATACAGAACACAAGTAATTGTTATTATGTATTAAAAAGACATTTCCAATCATGACTGCTTACTCATGAGAAAAAGATCAGGCTATACCAAACCCTTGTAAGGCATTCTGATGTACAGAAGCAAAATACAGACATTAATGCAATCAGATAAACTATTACTGTGTACTTTAGAAAGAAAAATCTTATGTAAAATGTATGGTCCAGTGCAAGAAAAAGGAGAATTAGATACAATCAACTGGTCACCAGACATTGTCAGAATGAGTATAGTGGCAAGGTTGTGATGGATAGGGCACCTACAAAGAATGGGCAATAATAAAATACCCAGAAGATACATGGATTACAAACTTGAAGACAGCAGGAGGATATGGAGAACTAAACTTCAGTAGGTGGATGGTGTGGTTGAAGATCTGAGGAAGCTGGGGATCCAAAGATGACGAATGATCACCTGGTACTGACAGTTGTAGAACAGGGTTCTAAAGAAAGGTGCAGTGCTATTGATAATAAGACAAAACACAGCACAGGGTTCAATGACAACATAATCATTATTACCAAAACTGCAGTTACAAACCTGCCAGAAGTTAGAAATGTTAAAAGAATACCACTCTGTATAGATTCTCAACATCAATATTGTAGAACCACACACATAAAATACAGGACAGACCTTGCATGTTCATGGCAGTTAAAATAAAATTGAAAAAATCTCCGGTCAAATTGACTGGACAAGCCCAATGCTGATAATGCATGCCACAGTATTAGATACACCTCAACAGTCGCCACCTAGGATGTTGTGGAACATGCCCTGGCGATGATATCTATATGATCCTTCATGATAAAACTGACATCTGACCAGAATGTGGGACAGAGTTAGAGGTACCGCACAACATAAGTATAGCTGGTTCTCTAACAACAGATGGCCATGTGTAAGGCGTGTGTATGACCAGTCTGGAGCCATGACATTATGACCTCCTCCATCCTGGTGAAGCTATAGAAGTATCAAAACAAGCACATAGACAGTTTCATAACTTAGATTCTGGCCTGGTGTAGGAGTCCATTCCACTTGCCAGGCTGACAAAACACCTCAAAGAAGACCATCACTAGGTTCAGGACTATACGCATTTTGCACATAATGCATACAATCATAAGCCTAATCATATAAAATGTCACTGCCTAGAGCTTTTTCTGATAAAAGGTAGCTTCCTTGACAGATGCATCTCCAACCTTAACCCTCTGATGCCTAACGACTACAGTGGTCATACCGCACTGCTAACCCCTAAACGTTACATTTTATACATTTATTCAACAAACATAGGTACTGAATATTTTAAACATGTTATATACTCTCCATTTTTTCCTCTTCAAAATGCAGTTTGTTTCATAATTCTAACGTATTTGGTTCCTGTATTATTCACGTTTTATATACAGGGTGTGTTAAATTAAAAAAATAATTCCAGTGCCAAAAGGTTAATGCCATGCAAGTCCATTTTAACCAGGTACCCAGCAAGACAATCAGTTTCCCTGACTTTGATGCGGGATACATAGCACACAATCGTAACAAATGGACAGTGTAGTGTATGACTATGCCATGAAAATAATGCAAGGTTCTTTGTGAATCTGTATACAAGAGGTGACAATGCTGAATGGAGGAAACAGTGGGCACAAAGGTTTCATCACATAACAATGCTGATACTGAGAATGTAGCTGGCTGTTATAAATGAAACAGTTAAACTGGGCATATGACCCAACAGCGCTATGGGCTGGATGGTCTGGGGATCAAATCCCACTGAGGGATGAGATTTTCCACACTCGTCCAGACTGGCCCTGGGGTCCACCCAGCCTACCATACAATGGATATTGGGTCATTCCTGGCAGTACAGCAGCTAGGGCGTGGCATTAACTACCCAGCAACCCCTCTAGTGCTGAGGTTAAAGAAAGAGTAGACCTGTACTCTACTCCCCCTCTGTGCCTTCATGGCAGGTTACATGGTGAACTTTGTATGACCTATCAGCAGTAAACCACCTGTGGTACGGATAAGTTGAAAGAAGATCTACAAAATATCAGTAACATATAAGTCAAAACTTCAAGGGTTGGCCATGTAGTATGTCAGGGTGATAAAAGCAATGGTCTAATAGGTATAATATGCAGCAATAAGTTATTCAGATACTTGAGAGGTTTATGCACATGAACATACAGGGGTCAAGGAGTTGTCTTACACAATGAGTGGATATCAAATAACAGGACTGTGTGAGCAGTTCCTGGCCTACACCTTTGAACATCAAAGTAAATACAGTGAAACCTGCCTTAAAAAAGAAGCTGGATAGAGCAGAAAACCACCTTTAGTATCAAACTTTTACAGTTACAAGGACCTGCTACAAGGAACAGTACGAAATCACCTTTAATGAAAGTAAATGGACAGCCAAGACAAGACTGGAAGAGGGGTGAAAGGGTCTAGATTTTAATTGTGCTGCACAACTATAAAGGGGAGTTATCCTCAAGGAAACCTGGGACCTCCTTACATTCCAGCATTCTATGTACAAACTCAGACCCTTAAGATAGCTACTGCTTAAGGTGCCAGTGTGGAAAGGAAACACCAACACTGTGAACAGGACTTAAGGTAGACAGTGAGGACTTCACTGCAGAGCTATAAACACAGCTGCTATAGTCTACCTTAGACTGAATCAAGACATAGCAAACAAAGAACATCAATATCCCATCTCCGCCCTACAATATTTCACAACAAACTTCCAAAACATTTTATGACAGCCTGCATCTTATGTGGCGCCACCTGAAGTAGGATTCATAAGACAGTATGGTATCCAGACAATTGTGTACAAAGCTGTCAGAACATAATTATTGTGGATCACATTCAGTGAAGGATGTAAACTCCAAAACCATTAGAAGTGTTTAAACTGGGTTCTAGCATCAAAAAAAGAAGGACCATGCTCCAGTGCCCAAAGTGACAACAAGAAAAAATTTTAGTTTCATGTGTTTTGATTTTTACATTTTGTGACAGCAAGCAAAAACAAAAACCTTGAAATGAATGGTAACAAGAACTACCAAGACAAAATTTGCTCTTAAATTCTTCATAGATACTATTTTGATTTGTTCATGTTGTGAACCTTGTCACATTTTCAATGGTCTAACTACACCCTTCATGTGCACAAGGACATCAGATCCTTAAAATCTCCCAGAATTGCACAGACAACAGCAGATAAAATCTTTAACAAACTTACCATGAATTGATATGCATGTTCATTTTTATGTGGCCCTATTTCAGCACCTGCTGAGAAGCACTGAAACAAATATGACATATATTAATCACACATAAGATATATGAAAGTGCTTAAAACTTGAAATCCACAAACAGTTCTAAAAAAAATAAATTATATAATAGAACATCTATGACCAACACATTAATATGATCATAATATACATACACCTTCATTTATCGCTTGAATTCACAGTGGAATTAATGGCAATTGCAACAAACAAGGGTAGTCAAAGAGTCATGCACAATGATCGTTGCTAAACAAGCAACATATACCAGAAACATAGTAAATACCTAGTTAAGTAAAGACGGACCAACTTGATGTCACTTGTTTTATTTCTTTACTTAATGCTCAACATGTTTCGGATGTTAATACATCCATCCTCAGGAGCACGCGACTTATGTGTTGAGTTATTACACGGGTTGCATTGATCTGGTTCGATGTATGTTCGAGTTACGTTGTGGTATGGCTGTGGTGGTGTGGTATCCGTAATGCAGGTTGAAGCACTAAAGCTTCAACCTGCATACGGATACCACACCACCACAGCCATATCACAACGTAACTCGAACACACATCGAACCAGATCAATGCAACCCATGTAATAACTCAACACATAAGTCGCATGCTCCTGAGGATGGATGTATTAACATCCGAAACATGTTGAGCAGGTTGAAGCACTAGTGCTTCAACCTGCATACGGATACCACACCACCACAGCCATACCACAATGTAACTCCAACACACATCGAACCAGATTAATGCAACCCATGTAATAACTCAACACATAAGTCGCAAGCTCCTGAGGATGGATGTATTAACATCCGAAACATGCTGAGCATTAAGTAAAGAAATAAAGCAAGTGACATCAAGTTGGTCTCTCTTTACTTAACTATCAAGATGATGCACAGTCCAATAAACATAAGATAGTAAATACCATTCATATATTTCCTGCTCTGTAACTGGTCCTAATGTGAAGAATGAGTTTGTGTCAGAAAAATTAAACCTCAAGGCTTCATGTCAATGGTATCACAAAAAACAGCCACAATGGAATATACAGTTTGTATTTTAATTTTGCTGAGAATTTTCAACTGAATATCTGCCACTAAAATGAAACCCCAATGTGTAATATTGGTGAAATAAGTTTTGCTTTTCTTCGATGTCAGTTCCCGTCACAGAACAGGACCTCAACACCACCTTCACCCTTGTGAAATAAATATTGTTGAGTTTCAGTTCATAAAATTAAGCATTCTCGGTAACACAAAGGTCAGCATGGTTGGAGTATTAGGACAAACTCTGGGAACTGTAAATTCAATTTGTCACTAAAAATAAACCTCAAGCCTAACCCTGTCAGATAAAGTAAAACAAAAATTGAAAGTGACATTCTTGACCTCTTTACTGGGTCTTTTCTGGGTTGCTGGTGTAACTTGTCCTGGGTATTTAACTGCCCGTTGTTCCTTGTTTCTATAAAGCAAGAGAAGGAGTGCAAACATAATGGGGTTTTCCTTCAATATGTAATGAAAAACTCATGTAAAGAAGAAATGCAGCTTTTATTCACAATTATTGCAACATTTATGATTTTTTTAGATATTAAAATTTTTATCTGTGGTAGGCTTGAATTACACACAGGGCCTTCTCACAGTCAGGACACCAATATGATGAAGCTTTCCTCTTTCCATTGGCCCAGCAGACTACACATCTCCTGGTAGGCTTCTTCTTTGATGTCCCTGGCACCATGTCTGGGAAGCAGCGTCCAAGGAGTCAAGATGGTTTGGGTGATTTTGATGGGCAACCCGTAGTTGCAGGTTCCACCACTCCAACCACTGAAGACAATCGTTCTGCCAATGTCAGCTGGAAATCCAACCTAGAGATGCTTCCACCCTTCTTCTTGTATATGATGAATGCATTCAGGCAGACCACATCGAGGAGATAGCGGAACATCTTCTGGTAGTACTTTCCTGGTCGTTCTCGAGCCAACTTGTAGTTCTGAGGCTGGCCATCATTCCTGTCAACTCCCACCATGTTTTTGTTGTAGTCAAGAACAACAGATGGTTTCTGGATTACTCTTTGTCTAGTTGTCACATCTTACATGCTATCATCATGAAATGTGCTGACGAGTACAACATCCCTTTTGTCTTTCCACTTCATCATGATCATCTCTTTCTTGAGGAATGCTGCCACTGTTTCCCCCTCTTTTTTAGTCTGGCCCGCTTCACAAAATCTGGGAACTCTTTTCTATTGGTCCTCATCGTTCCAACAATATCTGTTTTTCTGGCACATAACGTGTCAACAAGATTTGGACTGGTGTACCAGTTGTCCAGGAAAAGAGAGAAGCCCTTGTCAAGTAGGTCATGGGCTACCTCCAGCATAATCCTTGAAGAAGTCTGCTTCCCTGGTGTCTCTCACCATAAATGGTACCCTCACCAGTGTATACTATGAAAGTTCCAAACATATCCTGTGTTGCTCTCACAGTTTGTAGATTTTCACTCCAAACCTGCTTTGCTTTGATGGTATGTGTTGAATCCAACCCAGCTCTCCTTTCCAGAGGAGGAGAGACTTGTCGACACAAATGTTTCGATCCAGTGCGTATACAGAGGAAAACTTGGATTTCAGGTGATCAAGGATTGGTTGGATTTTATAGAGTTTCTTGTGATGCAGATCAGGGTCAAATTTGGAACTGTTGGCAAAGTGAAGGAATTTTAGGAGGACATGGAATCTTTTCTCTGTCATTATTTGTGAGAAGTATGGCAACACAGTACTTTCCCTTTTGGAGAAACACATTCAATTCTCTGGTTTCTGTACAATACCTTGAAGAATGAGAAGTCCAGTTAGGGGTTTCATTTCAGTCTGGTTTGTATCCATCTAACTTCTGGCTCAGGATCATGGTTTCAAATTAGGATTTGCTGCCAAAAATTGGTTGGAGTATATATTTGTTTGTTCAGCAAACAACTGCCACGTATCTTCATTGATAAACTTCTGAAAACATTCCAGAATGCTAGTTTCATCGTCAAAGTCTACATAAACTCCACTTACACCAAGAAATGCAAATCTTGGACGTGCCATGCCATGAGGTACAAAAGGTTGTGAAAAATCTGATACTTCTTCATACAGTTCACTTTCGTGCACAACACTGCATGTCTCCAACTCACTGTCCGATGAATCTTCCTCACTTGCATCAAACAAAAAATCATCAGATTCCTCAGAGGATACGTCACTTTCGTCTTCTTTGTCTAAAACTTTGGAAATATCCTCTTCTGTCAGCGGATCCTTCTTTCGCTTGTTACTTGATGCTGCCATTTTTATCGCTCTAGACGGCAGAATGTACAGCATTTCAAATAACTGTCATGGATGGCGTTGGCTGCCAAGAATAAGGTGGTTGGCAGTGCCTCATAGAGGAAAAAACGTAGACTATTTAACAGTACTAATCCCTACGTCATATCTCGTCACACCAAGGAGATATTAGCAACGAAAAATCAAGGACATAATAGTACATCTTACCCATTGAAATAACGCAATACGACTATGTACATATACGTCATGCCCACTTAAGAGGTTAACGGTCAAATATATCAGTCACACTCTACATTGGTCGCCCTCATTCTCGACTGTTTCATTTGGATTCAACATGAATTTCAGGCCATCACCTATAACACATATGATTACATCAAAATGAGCCAATAATGTTATTTCCCTTATATAAATGTCTTTTGTTGTATTGGTGTGTGCAGAATTCTAAAGCATTCAATCATGCTCCTACATTGCTTCTCTGTCAGCCTCTATGAACCATCATTTTGTTATACAGCTGATAAATTTCATGCTACAGGACTTAACATCAATTTTCACTTTGGGTCCCAGTCCTGATCTAGTTATTATACTTTCATGACACTCACATGTGTTTTAACTTCTCCATCCCCCATTGCCAATATACCATGACACAAATCTAACCAGTGTACCAGTTATACAGGCAATAATTATGAAAAATTACAAAAATACAAAATATTATTTTAAAATGTATTCACCACTGAACATCAAAGGCAACAGATACGCTTCCACGCAACTTAAATACCAAAAAATTAGACATAGAAGAATCGGCCGTGTTCTGATTGGTTGTTTGCAACACCAGAAATACGCATTTCTGAAAGGGGCAAAAAATTCAGGTCACAGATTATGTTAGGTAACAATGAGTGCGCGTAGCAGTTCCAAAACTGACACCCGTACGTAATTACGAAGATGTGGAAATATATATCTAGCGAGAGTGGAAACGGTAACATTTTTAAATACATGTTTATCCAGGCATTTGAAATTACTTCTGTAGAATTAACTACGTAACAGTACTCCGTAAAGAAAAATGTATGTCCCATCAAAATAATGTAAAACACCACACCAGAAACGTCACACGAAATATTTGCAAACCTGCAACAGCTTTTTGCAGTCGACATATCATCATTTCAAATACATCCGGTTCCAGCGTAACCATGGTTACTCACATCTATGATACGCCCCTGATCTGCAGTTCATATAGTACCACGACAAGATTATTTTACAGTTCGGAGGTCTGCGCCCCTCACCCACAAACAACGCTCCAGCCAAATATGCGCATGGCACCAACCACATGACGCGCATGACATATCCTCGCTTTAGTCAGTCATTGGCCTACCTGTAGACATAAGTCGAAGTCTGTACACTCTGCACATTTTATCCTGAGTCCCGTAATATCTTCCTGGCAATAAGTACAGTTGTATTTGGCAAACAAATCTGAAACGGAAATGCACACACATATCGTTTTAGTTCATCTGCAAATACAATTATTAAGATCAGATACGAAACCCTAGCTGACCATAATACACACCCGCCATCTCATAGCTTATGTGACGTCACAACCAAAGACCAGTAAACGAAAATATATGCTTACAAAGAACATCTACTATAAATACAAGACAATAAATTAGTGCATTATTTCATGCCGACAACCGTAGCGGATTCTGTACACAAACACCTCGGTAAGACACTTTACAAAAAAAGAAACAAACTTCACCATTTCATATCACATACATTACTATATATACGTATTTCTGGTGTGGCTTAAAGGACATACGTGACAGTGAACATCAACGCACTCTATTGGCTTAATCCTTAAATTTGTGGTAGATGAGCATTTCGTAGGGAGAGATATTATAATGTCATAGATAAACATATCAGCAGTAAATATGACAAAACGTGAAACATTTCAGTTGCAATACCAAGCGAACATCAATTACTCAGTACTATAATTCCTTACCGTCAGCGTTGGGAACCCTGCTTGATTCACCGGTACGCAGGAATGCCAACACCAACATTGCACTGGACACGGTTTTTGGCGTTATTTGTTCAATACTTCACCAATAATGCATTTTCAATTTTAATTCTTTTCATTGACGTTCAGTGACATATTTCTATTTCACCTTCCACGATAAAAAGTACGACACGGTGTACTCTCCCATGTCATTACCAGACAACGTCATGTGTTTCCCCTCATATTGCACAACCACTCTCTTGGGTGTTTACATTTCGTGATAAAAACCACTTATTATTGGCCTCGATAAAGAAACTGTCGCTTCATATCTATTAATGCTACAGATACGTTACTGCGGTCTGAAATAATATTGTCCTACAATAGGCGAATCTCGATATTTCGAAACGTTCAAAATATAAAAATGCAAATCATTATGAGACTTCATTTGGTGCCTTGCGATTTTTTTACAACTAGGCATGAAAATATTGAAATACTTCGATCTGAGCTTCATGCAGCCAAAGTGGAAGCAGCAATGGACTGAAGAAAAACAAACTGTGATTCGCCTGACAGTTCATACTGTTCAACCAAACACGAAATGCCGTCAAAAATCTTTTCCCTAGTTTCGGAGTTGAAACTTGTGGACAGACGCGATCTCACTATGATTATGTACGTTGCACAAAACACAAAATGCCATTACATATGTATAAAAGAAACTTCAAGAATAGAACAGCTACGTAAACGACGTAAATGCACAAAGATAACATGCTTGACATTAATGTATTCTGACAGAGTCAAGATATTGACCCTATACCATGATTTTGCGAAACCTTAGAAGTGGACTAATAAATCGCATATTGTGGACGAAAATGTTTAAAGGGAGTTTTGAAAGACTTTGTGAGCGAACAACTAGGGAATGAGTAGGAAGAGATGAAATAATCACGAAAGTAATTAGGTACAAGGAATAAAGTAAGAAGACAGTGGAAAAATAAGAAAAAGAAACAGAAAAAAACAAGAAGAAAAATTTTCACCTTGATTCAGACACAAGCACAGAAGAGTTTTAAATTTCTGAACAGTTCTGTGAATATGTGTGTACACTGACCGTATCTAATTTTTTTTTTAATATGTGTCTTTCGTAACACGAGAGGCATGAATCAAATATTGTAGCTCTTGTAGCGTTTGTTTCTCGTAATCGTAGCATTGTTGTGTTTGTGACAACCAGCACAATTCTGCACTGACACCGCTTTGGTGTTAAAAACTTTAACTCAGCATTTATCTTGGCATTGCCTTCTCATTGTTCACTATTCCATGTTCATTATTGATTCGAATAAGCATAAAAGTCAGTATCAAATCCGAGTAACTGTCGTTGAATTAAACCGAACAAACTTCAAACAGGTAATCCTGTAATTATTATTTTGTGGTAAATATCTTCATCCGAGCATATTACAATTTATAAATGAAACAGTCGTGTGCTGAATATGCCTGCATATAAAACATTCATTTCGATATTTAGCGTATATGACGTATAAGATTCATGATATTGCCATTGTTACTTCTCAAAGCACAAGACAATTTTTGTACAAAATTTGTAAACACTATCGTAACTTTTCAGCGTTCAGTATTTTTTCAAGTTCGGTACCATTTCTTACAAAACCATAATAATTCAATTAAACTAAGCTGTTGAAGGGTGTGAAAACTATAAACAGTTCAGGTGAACGCAAAACTAAAGCAGTGTTTAGCAGTACATAAAGTAGAGTGAAAATTAATAGCAAGTTCCAATCATAAGAGTATGCTACATGGTGTAAGTGTAGGCAGCGAAACTTAAAGAGCGTAGATCTGCGACGTTTTATAAATTACGTATCGGGCCGTTAAAATAGTGAAAAATGGTAATAACTAAAAAAGAATCTTTGTTGAAAATGTGAATGGTGTCGCTGATTTCCCTCTACGTTTCCGTAAAGAGTGAAGAAGTAAATAATATTGAGTTCTGCGCTCTTCTGGTAACATAAGCTGCGCAGTATGCATAATAGCGTAGATCTCACTGCTTCGTGGAGCAGGCTTGAAATTACACAGAGTAAATAGTTTTGTTTTAATAATATCAGTTAGGAAAAACGCATCCAGATGCCGCCAACTGCAATGACATGTTGAAAAATTTAGCTTACGTAGTATGACTTTACAGGTACCGCCACATTAGCTATTTAAAAACGTACTGTTCAATGATAATATATAATATGCAAAAGAATGTAATAGTGTTTCGGAGACAGATCCAAACCCAAATCTGAAACTCAGGAGGGTGACATAGAAACATTATCATCATAGCAATTAAGATCGTCTTAAAACCATTCAGGTCGTAATAGTGGACGAAGAAGGAGGAATATATAGAATTAAACCTGGTAATCTGAAAACTTAAGAAATAATGTAGTCAATGAGCAGGAAAAATAGACCTTACAGGCAAATAACACTTCTACACTGGAAAAATTATAGGTTGAATTAAGTACTTTAAATTCTTATTCTGTAAATAGCCAAGTGTATTGTAGTACTTGATGCCAGTTGCCTCGTGGTCTAAGGCGTTCGTCTGCTGCTGTTTTCTTGCCGAGATTGCGGATTCGAATCCCGCGTGGTGTATGGCTGTCTGGGTCTTGTGAGTATTGTGTGTTGTCAGGTAGAGGTCTCTGCTGATCACTCGTCCAGAGCAGTCCTACCGATTGTGGTCTGTCTAAGTGTGATCGTAGGAACCTCGACAGTTAGGAGACCTTGGCCCACTAGAGGTTGTCGTGTAAAGACTGCTAACTAACTAACTGACTGACTGACTGACTGACTAACTAACTGACTGACTGACTGACTAACTAACTAACTAACTAACTAACTAACTAACTAACTAACTAACTAACTAACTAACTAACTAACTAACTAACTAACTAACTAACTAACTAACTAACTAACTAACT
>Ga0123355_10003023_pt1 | contig 23963 bp, 21 predicted proteins | sample TergutEmb28metaG_3_FD_89872 | JGI IMG/M metagenome (GOLD analysis project Ga0123355, IMG submission 89872) | Embiratermes neotenicus P1 segment gut microbial communities from Petit-Saut dam, French Guiana - Emb289 P1 | ecosystem: Host-associated > Arthropoda: Insects > Digestive system > Gut ... | reverse complement strand
TTTCCTCTTGGCGGACCAAGCGATAGTCTAGCGAACTCTCTTATATTATATCACATATAGCATACGAAGCTAGAGCCAATGCTTATCGAGAATGCGATTGGCTTCGCCGTCGGCAACAAAGTTCTCACCTCTGGAGATATGCTCGATAGAGTATGACTTGAGGCGGGTGAGCATCTCGTCGATCTCGTCGACCAACTCCCAGAGGTCACGGTTCTTAACCTGATAAACACCATTCATCTGCGATACTACCATGAGAGAATCAGACTTGAAGCTAATAGACCTAGCACCGAGATCGATGGCGCGCTTCAGGGCGAGTTTCAGAGCCATATACTCAGCCTGACGACTATTGGCGCTGCCAAGATATTCACCACCACGTTCGACTTCTCTGCCCTGTTCGTCAAGAATATAGTAGCCAGCAGCTGACGGTCCAGGATTGCCACGTGACCCACCGTCAATATAGACGGTGAGGCGATTCTCCCTGTATTGGCGACGTGTGGCACTGTCAACCCGAGGGTGATGCTCTTGCTCCCAGAGACTACGGATCACCGCTCTACCCTGCTCGGAGAGGCGCATATTGATAGCTTCACTTATTGAAACGAACTTATAAGCATCATAACGACCAGAAGGCCTAGCCGTGTCCTTATCGGCAGCCTTTATCTTATAGGTCAGGAAGAGGTCGTAATTATCCGGATTGCCATGGAGGCCAGCGACAGTGAGAGCATCAACGAGCTCGGCGCCCTTAGAGCCATGATTGTCCCCAATTTGCTCGGCAGCAAGACGAGTGGCGGCTTCTTCTGGCTGTTCGCCGGGGGTAATCTTGCTGAAAGGTGGCTCCCAGGTCGCCTCAGCTAGTTCGCGACCCATAGCACGACGAAGCAGCAGGATTTTACCCCGCTTCTGCATGAGCGCTACGACTCGGACTCGCTGTTTCATCCCACCCTCCAATATAATATTATCTTTAAAGCCAACCAGATCAAATTCCTTTGCTTGAAAACAAAGGTGGGTAGACACGCGAGTTTTATGCTTCCATAAACCTCTTGTATCCCCTTAGATATGTTAACAAGGAAATTTTCACCGATTGGCTAATTATATTATAGCACACAATGAATGTGAGTATAGCATTTAATCTAGCCGATTATAGACTGGAAGAGCCAGAGAGCCCAGCCAACGATACTGCCTATGATACTCGAGAGAAGGGCGCCAGCGACAAAGATAAAAACAATGACAAAGATAATGCCGAAGCTCTCCATTTTCTCCATGATGCGACGGACGGCGTCAGGAGCAACGGCATAAAGCAGGCGGGACCCATCAAGGGGTGGGAGTGGGAGCATATTAAAGGCGAAGAAGCCGAGGTTTACGATAACCCAGAAGTTCCAGAAAATAATAATGATATCAGGGGCGCCAATAACGCGGGCTGAGAGATGCCAGAAGATATAGCCAATAAAGGCGAGGATGAAATTGGTGAGTGGTCCGGCAAGGGCTACTAGGGCAAATCCCCATTCGTTATAGCGGAGCATGCGAGTATTAATGGGGACAGGCTTAGCAGCGCCAAAGATTGGCCCACCGGTGAGGAGCATAATTAGCGGGAAAGCGACGCTCATTAGGGGGTCGAGGTGCTTTAAGGGGTTAAGGGTGAGACGGCCGAGATCCTTAGCTGTACTGTCACCGAGCTTATAGGCGACGAAACCATGCATGAGTTCATGGAGTGTCATCGAGATTAGGATCACAATGAGGACGATAATAATACTCTCAAGCATCATTCTCTCATTTTACCATAAATCCTTGCATTTTGCTGGGGTTTTTGCTATAATGACTATATGGCAATTTGTATGATTACTGGCAAAGGCAAGCAGCACGGTCACAACGTGAGCTTTTCGCAACGCCGCACAAAGAAGACTTGGAGCCCAAACATGCAGACAAAAACTGTAATGGTTGATGGTCAGAAGATCCGGATTAAAGTGTCGGCTAAGGGTATCCGTACTCTACGCAAGAAGGGCGCGCTGGGTCAGAACGTAACTGCTTAGTGTAAGAGTTATCCGCCCAGAAATCCCCGTATTACGCGGGGATTTCTGTAAGCATAAAACTCTACCCTACTGAGCGATGAGCTTATAGACAGTGAGAGCAGCCGGGATAGCAGTGTTAGGTTTAACTTTAAAGGTTTTTTCTTCAACAACTTCGGCCTTAACGAGGTCGGTGAACTCCTTCAGGTTGTCCTGCGGAACTTCGTAGCTATAGCCGTTCTCGGCGTAATGTATAGGTATAACCATCTTAGGTGTGATTTGGCTGACGATTTTTGCTGCATCCTCTGCCCCGAGAGTGTAGCCATTGCCGCCAACTGGCAGGATCAAGATATCGACCATACCTAGAGCCTCAAGCTGCTCGTCACTAAGCCTGCCCTGGATATTACCGAGGAGGGCTATACGATAGTCAGCAACACGAATTGCAAAAACAGTGCTCTGCTTCTCTCCTACAGGCTCATCGAGATGACGATAGGCCGAAACACCATGAACCATGACATTCGAGACTTCGTACTCGCCAGAGCCACAAAGGGAGATGCGGAAAGCTGGGTCAGAGGTCAGAAAGCGCTCTTCAGTGGCGAACTCAACGCCATCCTTGATGCTGAGGCTTTTCTTGCCGAAAGTGCTGCGGTTGGCGTCGAAAGCTAAGGTTGTATCCTTAGTGGTAACAGTGACAGCGTTGCCGCCGTGATAGCCGATCTCAAACATTTTGTCTTCCTCTCTTTTCAGTGCTTGCTACAATACTTTGCGGGTCGTAAACGGTGCGGTAGTTGGCGGCGAAGATCTCATCTAGGAAGTCGTCGCGGACGCTGCGACGGAAGAAATAGTCGGCCTTCGGCAGAATAGCGTAATGGATTGGCTTGCAGGTGGCGCGCTCGAGATACTCTACCCAAGAACCTAGCTTCTTACTTGATGTCTCAGTCCCGATAAGGAGGAGGTCAACACCGCTATCACCTGGCAGTCGATCGACTAGGACCACAGCCTGGAGGTGTTCGGCAACAGGAGTGGTGAGGCGCAGCCAGCGCTCATCAGCGGTTTCTTTGCGCTCTGCTCCGACCTTGGTAGCAAAAAGTGTCACGAATGGTCTATAGAAAGCGAAGCTTTTGTCGACCGTATAATATGTCTTCTTGTCGAAGACTTCTTTTTTAATTGCGCCAAGATTTTCGAGATTTTGGAGTTCGCGACGGACAGAATTGACCTGCTCACCAATAACGCGAGTGATCTCACGAGTAAAGAACTGACGATCTGTGCTCTCAAAGAACATGCGGAGTAATTTGGCTCGAGTGCGTGAACCGAAGATTTTTTCTAGCATGGCGCTGGTTTCATCTTCGCTTGCTCGTTTTTTTGTAGCACTAGATGCCTTCGGCGTACTGGGCTCTTTGACCACACTGGGTGTGGCGATCTTTACCTCAACTTTTGATTCATCATCCATACAATTATATTAACACTTCACGTGAAATATTGCAAGGTTATGCTCGGAGTAGGTCAATATTTTTATACACAAGATCAGCAAGCTTATCACGTTCAGCCCAGCCAATATGCGGATTGCGCTTATGCCAGGTGACTTGGCGCTTGGCGAGATGCCAGTCGTCGAACTCAAATAGACGAATGGCTTCTTCTCTACTGACCTCGCCCTGTATCATACTCCAGACAATAGGGTAGATATTAGAGCGCATCGACTGTAGGCTGAAGTCATACTTAGAGGCAAGAGCTTTAGTCTCTCGAACAATCTCGCTATCAAACATCTGTAAAGCTCGTAGGTGGATCCGTTCGCGAAGCTCCTCCCTATCTGTCGTAATGCCTACTGTATAAAATTTGTGTTCAAGATGTTGACGATCAGACTGTGAGGCTTTGACCTCGTCATTAAAATTATAGTCATAAATAAGCGCGTCGACATAAAGCCCGGTGCCACCCACAATAATTGGCAGGTTGCCTCGTGCTAAGATCTCATCGATCTTGGCTTCAGCATACTCCTTGAAGTCTGCCACCGTGAAGCGTTCATCTGGATCGACAAGGTCGATGCCAAAATGCGAGATACCTGCCTGCTCCACTATGTCCGGCTTAGCCGTACCTATATCCATGCCCTTATATATAGCGCGCGAGTCGGCAGAGATGATTTCGCCACCGAGCTTTCTTGCGATCTCAATCGAAACACTAGTCTTGCCGCTGGCGGTTGGCCCCACGATAACAAGAGTCTTAGCCCACTTAGTCGGTTTTTGAGTCATGGCGAGGCTTTTTGTCGTCGATGATTTCGATCTCGCGAGGGAAAACGAACTTATTATATAAGAAGTAAGTGAGAGTTAGGGTGATAAGGGTGGTGATGCCGAAAATGCCTGTGCGAACGACGAAGTCGTATGGGAGGAAGCGAAGCACCCAGCCCGCGAAGCCAAAGAGTGGCTCTAGCCAACTGGTCGAAGCAGCGGTCAAGACCCAAACAACAAAAGTACGGACCCCCCAGAAGACGGCGGCGTTGATGGTGAGAAATTTAATCATACTGGAGCGAGACGCCTTGCGATCACGCCAAGTAAAGCCGCGATGCAGGAAGAATGCTATAACTGTCGTGATAGTAGCGGCGATTATGCTGGAGATTTCGTTTGCAAGGAAGGTGGTAAAGACCATGAAAAGGATATAGTCGAACAAAGTATTAGCAGCGCCGACCACAGCGAAAATACCAACACGTTTTTGAGCTTTCATATCTGTATTATATCATTATCCGTGGTATAATACTATTATGTTAGACATAAATTATGTACGCGAAAATGCGGCGAAGGTCAAGGAGTTTTCTAAGGATAAAGGTTGCAATGTCGATGTCGACAGAGCTATAGCTTTAGATAATGCGCGACGTGACCTGGAGAATAAGATTAACCCCCTACGCGAAGAACGGAATGTCTTAGCGAAGAATAAAAAGCCGAGCGAAGAGCAGATTGCGCGCGGCAAGGAGATTAAAGCCGATGTCGCAGTTCTGGAGAAGGAGCTGGCAGAAGTCGAAGTGGAGTTTATAGATCTATTTAAGCAAATCCCGAATGCGCCGACTGATGATGTGCCTGTCGGGCTAACAGAAGACGAGAATGTAGTGACCGAAACTGTGGGCGAGATCCCGAAATTTGACTTCGAAGCGAAGAACCACTGGCAGATTGCGGAGGCCCGCGACTGGATTGACAAGGAGCGTGCGACAAAAGTAACCGGGACACGTTTTGCATACATAAAGTCAGACTTGGTGCGGCTAGAGTTTGCAATTATCAACTATGTAATTAAGCACTTAACAGATAGAGATTTTATAGCGAAGCTAATTAGAGACAATAACTGGAGCACACTCTCTAGCGCACCATTTGTGCCAATTTTGCCGCCACTTATGATCAAGACTGACATGTATGATGCGATGGACCGCCTACAGCCGAGTGAGGATCGCTACAAAATTGAAGGTGAAGAGCTGTGGTTGCAAGGTTCGGCTGAGCACGTGCTAGGGTCGATGTATGCAAATGAGATTATTGATGAGAAAGATGCGCCGATTCGGATGCTGGGCTTTGCAACTTCGTTCCGGAAGGAAGCGGGGTCGTACGGCAAGGATATGGAAGGTATTTTTAGAATGCATCAGTTCGACAAGCTAGAGATGGAAACACTAGGCACAGCTGAGTCTTCACTAGAAGAACATTATTTAATGATTGCAATTCAGAAGGTATTACTTGATGGGCTAGAGCTTCCCTACCGAGTGCTGCAGAAATGCACTTGGGATGTCGGCAAACCAAATGCGCGTGGTGTTGACATTGAGGTTTGGTTGCCTGGACAAGGCAAGTACCGCGAAACCCATACCGCTGACTATATGACCGACTATCAGACGCGACGATTAAAGACAAGGATCCGTCGAGCGGATGGCTCTATAGAATTAGCGCATACTAACGACGCAACAGCCTTTGCCTTGGGACGAATCATGATTGCAATTATCGAAAACGGTCAGACCGAGGACGGTAAAGTGCGACTACCGAAAGTCTTAGCTGACTTTATGGGCTCGAACGAGATTTAAGCTTAGTGACTCATTCAATGTAGAGGTGGGCATAAAAATCTGTGCCCGCGGCTACCTCTTGATAAGGCTCTTTTTCCAGCTAGGATGAGACGGGACATCGAGTAGCTCAGCAACAGTGGCGGCGATATTGGCTAGCCCGCAATCACTGTCTTGACGGAGAGTGATCTCACCTGGGTAGTCCCAGATAGTAAATGGTACACGATTTAAAGTGTGCGATGTCATTGGTGTGCCATCCTCGTAGACTAGCTCTTCTGCCTTGCCGTGGTCGGCGGTGGCAATGAGGATGTATCCAGCCTTTTTACAGGCTACCATAAGTCGCCCAATCGCTAGATCAACCGCCTCGACGGAAATGATGGTTGGCTCGAGCTCAGCAGAGTGACCGACCATGTCGCCATTAGGGTAGTTGGCGCGAAGGAAGTCGTATTCATCACTCTCGATAGCGGCGACTAGCTGGTCGGTGATCTCCCGTGACTTCATCCATGGCTGATCGACAAATGGAGTTTTGGTCGCTTCGACGTCGACGACTGTTTCGCCGAAATACGGAGCGGACTTAAGCCCATCCCAGTAAAAAGTAACATGCCCGAACTTCCACCCCTCAGAAATGGCGAAGGATTTCTTCCCTGCCGCCTGAAGAGCTTCGGCTAGGACGTTGGTGTATTTAGGCTTCTGCATAAGATAGCGTGACGGGATATTGCGGTCTGGGTCGTAGTGCATCATGCCGACGAAAAGGACGTCAGGGCGATCGGAAATATCGAAGTGTTCATACCACTCCTTCGGACAGTCGAAAACCTCAGAGACCTCAATAGCGCGGTCGGCACGGAAATTGAAGAAGATGAGAGCATCGCCGTCCTTGATAGTACCGTCGGAATCAGGAATGACGAAGGTTGGCATGAACTGATCCTGTTGCTCGGGGTCTTCGGAGCGGTAGTGTTCGATAGCCTTGCGCGCAGATTTAAATGCAGGAGCCTCACCTCGCACCCAGAGTTTATAGCCCCGCTCTACCCATTCGATATTAGAATAATAACGATCACAAATGATAACTTCACGACCACCGCCGTCAGCGATGGCATAGTCGAAGCCCTGCTTATTGAAGTCGGCAAAGACTTGTTCGACTTTATCGATATATTCAAGCGAAGATTGCGGCGGAACATCCTTGCCGTCAGTGAGTAGGTGGAGGCGGACGCGCTTAATACCGTCTTTGGCGGCTTGATCGAGGATTGCATAGAAGTGCTTAACGTCAGAATGGACACGGCCACCGCCAAAGATACCAGAGATATGGAGGGTGCCGCCAGCTAGGGCGCGAGCACGCACTTCTTGCCAAGCGAGCGAGGTTGGGAGCTGGGACGGTTCGCCGATAAGCCCGAGCCATTCGTCTACGCGACGGGCATCCTGAGCGAGGATCTGCCCAGAACCGAGAGCGAGATGCCCAACCTCGCTATTGCCCTGCTCGCCATTATCCATACCAACATAAGTGCCGCTGGCACCGAGAGTGGTTGAGACACCCTCACTCCAAAGTTTCTCGAGATTTGGGAGGCGCGCAAGCTTAACAGCGTTACCGACGCTACTCTCACGCAAACCAATACCATCCATCACTACCAAGACTACTTTACTCATGCCCACCTCGCAATTATCATAAGTTTATAAACTCTCGTATTCTTCCCTCGTCCCGGTGTCGCTGAACTCGAGACTCCAGCTCTGTAAACGGGACGAAGAACGACAGGTATTCGACTCGACCATCGCGGGTCTTATCGGTGGTCTTAACAATAAAGAAGCCGCTACCAGATCGACTAATGAACGGGTCGCTAACTTGGCCAACTTCTTGGTTGTGGGCGACGATAGCCCGACCACCGTCGAGCGCCATAATGTCAACTGGACCAGGCGACTGCTCAACTACTACGATACTGTCATCGGGTAGGTTTTCGGCGACTTCTTCGAAGTTGCTACCGTCATCATTAAGTTGCGACTGGAGGTCAGAGATAATGGCACGAGCGCGGTCGTCAATCGCTTCAGCAACACGCTGGCGGAAGAGTGGTAGTTCTATGAAAGCGCGAATATACTCGCTGAGACTAAGACCATAGTTGTCTCGGATAATACGCTCGAAGTCAGCCTCGCCAATGACAATCTCGCCAACAAGGCGACGACGCTCTAAGGCCTCCTGGATGTCTTGTCTGGTTACGCGAATGCCGAGCTCACGAGCGAGACGCCGAGCATAAGTGTCGATGATGGCATTATCGAGAGCGCCACGACGGTAGTAAGCGCGCTGACGATCGCCGTCTTCGTCGCGCGGGATTGCGCCCTCCTGGCGTTCAACCACGTTGACACTAGCGATGAATTGGGCGAGGTAGTCTGAATAGCGGACGCGATGACCATTGATAGTGGCGACTGGCACTGGTACGGCGCGGGTCAAGAGGAAAGCAGCGTTGTTCTCCATGCGAGCAACGTATAAACTATACCAACCAAGAGTGGTGGCGCTGGCGACCAAAAGAACTAGAATAATAATAGTATTAATGATGACACGATGGCGCTCGTACTGTACTTGATATTTGAACTTGCGGTTAGCGGACTTCAGGAGGACTTCGCGGTGCTCGTCAAGAGTATTATTAGTGACTACGCCACCACCTAGATCCTTTTTCTTGCTTTTCCTGCCCCACGGTAATTTCATATATATATTATATCCTATCGGTTTTCTTTTAACAAAAGAAAACTGCCTAAGAAAAATATTTCGACCTCACTGACTGAGAGAGAAGATAATCAACATGGAGCCGTCTACCAGGATTGAACTGGTGACCTACACGTTACGAATGTGTCGCTCTACCAACTGAGCTAAGACGGCATATCAGCTTTCCTTTAAAAAAAGAAGAGTGATGGACAAAAGAAAGCAGTCGAAAAATCCAGCTCAAAATAATTTCGAACTGGATTTTAATAGTTTTCCTTTTGGCGGGCCCGACCGGATTCGAACCGGCGATTTCCTCCGTGACAGGGAGGCGTACTAACCGCTATACCACGAGCCCATGGAGACATTATACATGAAAAGATGGCAAAAATCAACCCTTGGACTGTCTTTTTATAGATGTCTCCGTAATTGCCTACTTGATGTTTTGGAGATATTCGGCGAGGTCAGCAAGCTTGACAGACTCCTCAGTACTCCCCTGGCGGACGACGACAGTCTTAGCTTCGGCGTCGCGCGGACCAACCACAATGATGGCTGGGATCTTCATTTCGACGGCACGCTTGATCTTCTTGCTTAGGTTGTCGTCGGCGAGGTCTAGTGAGTAGCGGAGAGCATTGAGCTTGAGTGGCTTATCTAGGACGAGGTCTTCGAGAATACCTTCTACTTCGCCAGCGTAATCATTCGCCTTTTCGTTAACCGTAATCACCCTTGCCTGCTCGGGCGCAAGCCAGAATGGGAAGCGGCCTGCGGTGTGTTCGATATAGACAGAGAGGAAGCGCTCAATACTGCCAAGTGTAGCGTGGTGGAGCATGACAGGGGTTTCTTTCTCGCCCTTTTCGTTCGTAAACTCGAGACCAAATCGTCCTGCCATAAAGAAGTCGATCTGGATAGTTGCGACTTGATGCTCGCGACCGATGGCGTCGCGGGCCATGAAGTCGATCTTTGGTCCGTAGAAAGCGGCCTCGCCTTCGGCCTCGAAATAGTCGATTTCGTACTCGATGGCGAGATCCTTGATGTATTTCTGGGCTTTGTCCCAGAGGGCTTTTTCGCCGAGGTAACCATCTGAATCGTCGCGATATGAGAGGCGGGCGCGGAGCTGGTTCATGCCGAGCTCTTCGTAGAGCTCACGGACGATACGGACTAATGTGCCGACTTCTTCTTTGATCTGACTCTCGCGGAGCCAGACATGAGAGTCGTCTTGGGTGAGGGCGCGGACGCGGGATAGGCCGCCGAGCTCGCCTTTCTTTTCGTCACGGTAGTCGGTAGTAGTTTCCATGTAACGTACGGGCAAGTCCTTGTAGGTGCGAGGGCGCGATGCGTAAATCTGGATCTGGTGTGGGCAGTTCATGGGCTTCATAGCGAACTCATCTGAAGTCTCCTGGGATTTGACAAGGAAGAGCTCATCGCCAAACTTGTCCCAGTGGCCAGAGCACTTAAATAAATCAGTCTTAGTAATATGCGGTGTCCAGATTTTCTCAAAACCTGCCTTGGCGCGGAGGCTCAATGAGTAGTCGGTAAGCTTGTCGCGGAGCACTGTACCACGAGGGGTGAACATCGGTAGGCCAGCACCAACCAAGGGACTAAAGGTGAAGAGGTCTAGCTTTAACCCGAGCTTGCGGTGGTCGCGCTTCTCTGCTTCTTCCATCATAATATTATAGGCTTCGAGTTCTTTCTTGGTTGCGAAAGCGACACCGCCAACACGGGTCATCTGGTCGCGAGATTCGTCAGCACGCCAGTAAGCGCCGCCGACTTTATTCAGCTGAAAGCTGCCAGACTTAACTTCGCCAGTCTTTTTGAGGTGCGGACCCTTGCATAGGTCGACGAAATCGCCAATCTGGTAGAAACCGACTAGCTTCTCGCCCTCGGCCTTAAGGTCAGAGATAAGCTCGTGCTTGTAGTCCTGTTTGGCAGTCTTAGTCCAAGCGAGGGCTTCGTCGACTGGTAGCTCGTAATACTTAATCTCGAGGTCGGCTTTGACGATCTTTGCCATTTCAGCCTCGAGGGTCTTGAGGTTGTCAGCGCTAAACTCGATACTATCGAAATGAACATCGTAATAGAAGCCATTCTCGGTAGCGGGGCCAGTACCAAACTTGACCTTGTCTCCGTACGTCGTCTGGAGAGCCAATGCTAAAATATGCGCCATTGTATGACGGAGGGCTTGTAACTCGTCCATAGGACTTCCTTTCTTGTTATGCAGAGACACCAAGGTTTCTCTGCCTATTCCTTTAATTGATATCCTTTAAGCCAGAGAGAATCTGACTCGTCAGATGATGCTATAGATATATAACTCTTGTAGTATAACAGATCTTCAGTGGTGTGGCTAGTGGCCAGTATGCGGAAGTAATTGTGCTATACTCTAGTCAGATACGCGCGCAGTGACGTAATTGAACATTTTATTGGAGGTGTTAGTATGGTAACATTGCAAAACCTAGGCGATCAGATCGCCTACCTAAGAGGTACTGTACGAAACGACGAAGTAGCCGCCTTAGCTGAGTCGCCGGATCTTGACAGGCTAATTGCGGACGTGGCACGTGTACTGACCACCACTCTGCCTGATGAGGAGACGGGTGTGATTAGTGTTGCGGTAGCACTGAATGGTTGCTTTGCGAGATTCGAGGGCGACAAGTATTTCCATCAAAAGTTCGTAGGTCCAGGTAAGTCTTCGCGCTCATTGGCTGATGTGCTATACCGGGATAGTTTAGGCAAGCTCAGCAGGTCCGCCATATCCGCGAGGCTTGAACTGGAAGGCGCGACGCTGGAACTGCACAACTTCAAGTGTGGTGATCGTTACGTAATATCGATGAAGCCCTAAGTACGCCTGCAGTAAGCATGAGAGCTCCACAATCGTGGAGCTCTACTCTGTATCAGGTTGAGACTCTAAGCAACGATGACGCCATCGAGGTATTCGTCGCGAGAAGATTTGGCGAAGATGTTTTTAGGGACGTCGAGCTTAACATTAGGATTTAAGAGGCCTTTAGGGTCGAAGAGAGTTTTGATGGCCTGCTGGAGCTCGCGCTCTTCGGTAGTCCAATCGATAAGGTGAGCTTTGGTGCGACCCTCAGGTGCGCCACCAGTGACATCTCCTTCGACGCTTTCGATGATCTTGGCGTATTTCTCCATCATGAACTGCATGCGTTGGCGACCTTGGGCGCTACCTAGCTCGAAGCGTGGACGAACATTGATGATACCTGTGGCAAGAGAACCAAAGATGTGGAGGTCGAGACCAGTGGTGGCGGCGAGCTCATCGAGTTTCTCGGTAAGCTCGGGGATACGGTCGGACGCGACATAGACGTCATCCATCATGGCGGTGCGTTCGCCACGAGTGGTGTCGTTTAAGTAGATACCGAGCATTTCGCGAGTGGCGAGGAACTGAGTGTAGTCGCGCTCGTTGCTGATATGGCAGCGACCGAGAGTAGCTGCGAGACGGCTGACTTTGTGGCGACGCTTCATGCCAGAATGGTCGTCAAAGCCGAAGACAGCTAGATACTTGGCGTCATCTGGTATATCTAGTAGATCATTGCTCTTACCAAGTAGCGAGGCGTGTTTGACGAGACGTTTGTCATAGAAGTCAGCGAAAACGGCCTCAAGCCCTTGAGCGCGCTTAGCCCAGCGTGCGAGCTCTTCTGAGTCTTTGGCGTAAGCGATGAGCATGGTCGGCATTTCTTCGAAATAGTCGGCATGCAAAATAAGCTCGGTGATGGCACCAAGAGTGCCCTGCGAGCCAGCGATGAGGCGAAGAAGGTTGAAGTTCTTGCCGATCTGGACTCGATCGAGAGCATAGCCAGCATTGCGGTAGCGATTCATAGCAAGGAGGTCGGCGTTACTGGCGATGAGTTTCGGGATTTTCTCGTAGATTTTCTTCTCGAGGCCTTCGGCTTTCTTGAGGCGCTTTTTGAGGTGGCGGTGGTTGAGACGCTCGAAACGCATGAGAGAACCGTCAGAGAGGACGACTTCAGCGGAGACTACATAGCGAAGAATGCCGCCGTATTTATGTGACAATACACCAGTATAGTTGTTGGCGAGCATGCCGCCGAGACTCTGCTCGGCCGCAGCGACTGGGATAGTTAGGCCCTGGACAGAGAGAGCGTTGTTGAGCTCGCGAAGTGAAATGCCAGCCTGGATACGGATCAAACGCTGGCTGGCGTCGAGCTCCATGATCTTGTTCATCTCGCCGCGCATATCAATGATGATGCCGCCACCAATAGCAGCGCCAGTTTTGTCAGTACCAGTACCGCGGACGGTGACACCCATCTTGACGCCTTTATTCTGGACAAGACTAGAGAAAGCCATGACGCGCTGGATGTCGCGGGTTGAGTTCGGGACAACAACGATAGTCGGCTTGATAGTCAACGCGGAATAGTCCGTGTCGTAAGCCTCACGCACGCGTGGTGCGACGTAGGCGATGCCGTCAAGACGGCGATTGAGATAATTAGCTAATCCTTGCATTCCACCCTTTTGATATATTTAGTTTAACATAAGCATGCCGCGTATTCAAGCACCTATTAGCTACTAGGAGATACGAGTGCCGATAGGCTTACCAGCAGCGACCTGGGCGATATTGCCTTCTTGAAGGAGCTCGAAGATGACGATTGGCATCCTGTGGTCGCCAGCCATGCCGAGGGCGGCTTTATCCATGACGCGGATTTGCTCGTCGTTAATGGCTTGTTCGTAGGAGATCTGCTCGATCTTCTCGGCGTCGGGATTGGTGGTGGGGTCGGCGGTGTAAACGCCATCGACCTTGGTGGCTTTAGCGACGAGGTCGCACCCCAGCTCAAGGGCGAGATTGACGGCGCCGGTGTCAGTGGTGACAAGTGGACGACCAGTGCCGCCAGCGAGAATAACCACCCTGCCCTTTTTGAAATGGCTCTCAGCACGACGATAGGTGAAGTCATCGACGACTTGCGAGACGCTGACATTAGACAGGACGGCGGTCGGGATACCCTCAGCCTTAAAGATGTCGCCGAGTAAGGTAGCGTTGATGATAGTCGCGAGCATACCAGCGTTGTCGGCTGTGGTTTGACCGATTTCGTCATTACCCTCAAAGAAGACGCCGCGAACGAGATTGCCGCCACCGACCATGATGGCGATTTCGGTCTTGCCGTTATTTAGGGCGTCGGCGAGAGTCTGGCGGATTTCGCCAGCGATCCACTTGGCGCGCTCGACGTTGAAGCCAGAGCCTTTGCCTTGCTCGTCCTCGTATCCGAGCTGCTCGCCCGAAAGTTTGAGTAGAATCCTCATAATATTTCGCCTCCTATTTGATATTATTCTATCACGAAGTTGAGCTACTTCGTTTTGGAGGGTGAAATAACAGGGGTAGATGGAGTGGTGCGAAGTTGCGCTACTTCGTTTTAACCTAGAAAAATCCCGCCAGAAGCGGGGTGATAGTAAGAAAGAGCCCTTGTCGGGCTCGAGTGTCTTGTGTGGTGGGCGATCCAGGACTTGAACCTGGGACCTCCTCCTTATCAGAGAGGCGCTCTAACCAACTGAGCTAACCGCCCCACACGGTGATTATAGCATACCACGGGGAGATTTGCAAAGACTAAAAGGTCGCAAACTGAGCGTAAATATGCTATAATAGCAGGAATTAACTGGGTGGCGTGGTTTGCACCTTGACACCTAAAGTTTACTAAACTTGCCTGGAGGAGGGACTATAGCATGGATCACAGGAGAAGTGCTCATTCGACACACCCATTGGTAAAGCTGAAACTAGAGAAGCTTCTACGCACAAACATCAGCGAGAAAGAGAAGCGGGAGCTCGCGACCGAGATTACGATAATGCTTGGCTATGAGGCAACTCACGAGATGAAAGGCTTGGGCTACATGACTAAAAGCCCCGCAATCGTGCCGATCATACCTGGTGGTCCAGAGATGGCGAGTGGTCTGCAGCTGATAATGCCTTATGCGAAAGTGGGGCATTTTATTGCCAGTTACGATGAGGGCGAGCCGAAAGAGTGCTACTGTAAGTTGCCGCAGCGACTGGGAGAACGCGAAACCTACCTGCTCTGCTCTGAGCTAAGGACGGGTGCGACAGCTATAGAGGCGCTGGCAGCTCTGTATTCACATGGCGCACAGACAGTAAAGCTGATCTGCCTGACGGCCACAAAAGAGGGCGTCGAGGTAGTACGGATGGCACGCCCAGATTTGGCGATATTCGCTGGTATGATCGTGGCGTGAAAGTAAGACTTGAGGGGTCAGCAAAGGGCTACTGGAGAATCCAGCGGCCCTTTATTTGTTGGTCGTCGCGCTTAGGCGCTCTTGCTGTCGTTTCTGTCTTGAGCGATGCGGTCGTACTCGGCAAACTCATAAGCAAGGCCCTGGTGATCGCCTTCCTGGACAGTCCCCTGCCCTAATGGGATGCGATTATAGAGGGCTTCGTTGATGTTTGGGAAGAAAGCGTCAGCGCTAGAGTCGGTGGCTTGGATCTCGGTGATCAGGAGCTTGGAGGCGTGCGGTAAAACCTGCGCGTAAACGCCAGCACCACCAATGACGATGAGCTCCTCATCGCTGAATTCGTATTCGTTTATGACCTTCTCGAGGTCGGTGACGACAAAGGTGTGTTCTTTGCCCCAGTCAGACTTGCGCTTGGCGGCGGCGTCGAAGGCTTCTTCGTTTAGGACATAGATGGTGGTACCAGTAGGAAAAGTGTCGAGACCATCAAAAGTCTTTTTGCCGACTAGGAGCTTTTTGCCGCGAGTCTGCTCGAGGTAAAAGTCGAGATCTTCGCGGAAGCTCCAGACGACCTTGCCCTGCTTGCCGAGTTCGCGATTTTGCCCAACTGCTGCGATCATAGTAATCATAAAACCTCCTATAGCTGGCCCTTTGGGGCCTCTAGTTATGCTTGGGTATATTGTACCACACTATTTCGCGCTATCGGATATCATGTCGCGAGCAAAAGCGAGGAGCTCTTTAGAGATATTGGCGCTGCAGGCGTGGTGCATCTTGGCGATTTCTCTAGGGGTAAGCCATTCAGCTTGGCGGGCGTACAGTCGCTCACCAGCGTCAAATCCATCGGTAGAAATCTTGCCACCTGTAACCTTGACGGAATAGAAGATCAAGAGGGACTGAGAGTCGAAGTCCCTTTCCCTGTTAAGGCCGAGGTAGTGGAAGAAGCTAGAGTAGACACCGAGGAGTTTGAGTGGCTTGATGTCGAGGCCGGTTTCTTCTTTGAATTCGCGCTTTAGGGTGTCGATATGGGTCTCGCCGAGCTCTAATGTGCCGCCTGGAAAGTCGTAGCCGTCGTACTGAGGGACAATAAGAATCTTGCCGTCTTGGACGGCAATTCCGTAAACATGGACGTTCAGTTTCAGTTTTTTGAGATCCGCAATATGTCGTTCGCCAAAGACGTCGACCGTAGTGATCTTCCCTTCCCCTGGACTGTGAACCTGTGTCATGCTATGACCTCTTTTAGAATAAATATCAATTAGACTGGTACACCCGGACGGATTCGAACCGCCGACCCTCTGTTCCGAAGACAGATGCTCTAATCCGCTGAGCTACGGGTGCGTATGAGTATTCTACCATATATGGAGACTGTAAGCAAATTAGCTCCTGCTTACAGTCTACCGAAGTAGACTTGACCGGGGTTTAAGGGGTGACCGAGCAGTTCGGAGACGGTGACGAAGACGAAACCAGCTTCCATGAGAGTTGGAATGAGGCGCTCAACGGCGGCGAGGGTTTCGTGATATATGTCGTGGAAAAGGACGATAGAGCCGCTCTGGGCTTCGCGAGTGACGATATTGTAGATGGTATTGGTGTTACGATTCTGCCAGTCGCGAGTGTCGATTGACCAAAGGATAAGGGGCATAGTCGACGTGCGGCGAAGAGTGGCTGAGAGAGCACCGTATGGCGGCCGTAGGAGGGTTGGATAGACGCCGCTAGCGTCGTAAATGGCGGCATTGGTGCGATTGATGTCGTTGATGACCTGCGCGCTAGACATGCGGCCCATACTGGTGTGATTCCAGGAGTGAGCGCCGATTTCGTGACCTTCGCGGGCCATACGGTCAACGATCTGAGGGTGGCGAGCAGTGAGACTACCCATGACGAAGAAAGTAGCTGGAATGTTGTGGCGGGCGAGAAGATCGAGGAGACGCGGAGTGATGGTGGGGTTCGGGCCGTCATCGAACGTAAAGGCGATGAAGCGCGCTGGGCCGTCGTGCGGGAGAGCTGACCACTCTTCGCCGTTGTTGGGGCGATTGCCAGGAGTGCCGCTGCCCTGCCCTGCACCGCTATTATTGGGATTGCCTTGACCTGGAGTGTCGTTATGGTCGTCATTATCGGTGTCATCGGTATTGCTGCCGCCACCAGTGTTCGGGACGTCAGAATAAACATAACGATCCCCTGCTTCGTAGCGAGTGAGACCGCCAGGCATAGCAAAGGCAGCGAGCCAGATGCCGAGGATCATCAGTAGCCCGAAGCTGGTTATAGTAAGGCGAGAGCGCTGAAGGCGATAGCTGCTGAAGCCTGGCTCGGCGGTCTCGGGGACGCATTTGGCTGCGTGCATTCCCTCTTGTGACGCGCACTGTTCTTCTGTTTTGATCTCGGCGGCTTCGAGTACGGCATCATCAAGAATCCGCCCCTTAGTTCGTGGGCGGCTGGTTCTGTCAAGCTGTTTACGAGTACCGCATTCGGAGTCGCCTGGAGGGCAAATCTTGCTCTTTAGTTTGCGGTATTGCTTTAGCTTGTAGCTTGACTTTTTCTTCATTTTGTTGTGTTGCTTATGTTGCAGGGTGTTTGTTTTGGTTACCCTCCCCAGTATATCACACTTATGCTTAAAAGTCAACCCCCTGTGCAAACAGATTATGGCACAGAGAATGATCTCAGCGAAGACGACAGGGGAAGAGGATTGACTTTTAACAGGGATATGATAGAGTGAAGTCAGACGCAACCGCGATAGAAAAGAGGTGAGGAGATGTCGGCAGGTTGGGAGAACCTTACGGAGAATGCGAGACTACTAAAAGAGGCCACTGAAGCGACAGTCGAGGCGCATCCAGAATGGCTAACAGAGAAAATCGAAGCCCTCAAGAAAGAAGATGAAGGAATTGCCGCGAGAAGAGCTGAACTAGGCCTGAAGCTACAAGAGGTCACTGACGAAGAGCGAGCAGCAAGAGCTAGAGAGAGTCTACAAGCTGGCGTGCTGATGGCAGCCTTCATGGGTCAACGCGATGAGGAAGGCGGGCTAACAGGCATTACGCGAACGGATGGATGGCGGGCTAAGCTAAAAGACTGGACGAAGGGCGATGTGAAGTTGGCAATAAGTGAGCTCAGTATCGGTAGTCAAAAATGGAAGCCAGCGAGGTGCGCTGAGGTGGATTTAGGCCGAGATTACTACATGTACACACAAAAAGCTGGCAGCGACTCCTAGCAGGAGGTGATAACACCCAACCTGCGAGATGTCGCCTCGCAAAACCGCATTCAGAAAGCCCGAAGGGGAGAAACCAGCTAGATTTTTAGCTGGTTTTCTACATTTCTAGGGCATATTTTGTCGCAAGAAGCAACAGAAAAAATACCTCTCCCTATCTGGGAGAGTAAAATATCCTTACAAAACCCCCCTTGACAGAAAGGGTGATTATGGTTATGGTTATACCGCCGTTTGCGGATTTACGCAAAAAGCTAAGCTAGTTAAATGTACTCCCAAACCGAGCTCATATTAACTGACTACTATATTAGCATGAGCGGATTATGAAAATCAAGAGTTTTTTGGTGGTTTTTGTGACTTTCCGTGAGATTGGGGGAGAGCTGCTTTCGTGAGAACCTACAAACAGCCGGCTTTTAAGGGGTGCGGCGGCGGGTTCGACTTTTTTGGGTGATATGGTGTGACGCGTAGCGTCGCGAAAATTTTATTTTTGAGGAATAACAAAACAGCCGGCTTAGAAGGGCGCGGACTTTGACTTTTCTTTGTTATATTGTATAATATATAATATTAGTGTTCAACATTGGTCGGACCAGGGTCTTGTGCTATACTAAAGTTATGAGATTTGAGAAAGTTTATGAGCCACAGGATACAGAGGCGAAGATCTACGCTCTCTGGGAGGCAAGCGGGGTATTCAAGGCAGGCGGTCGCGCGCACGAGCACGAGATTGACGGAGATAAGACAGAGGCGGGGAAGCAGCCACGGGAGACCTGGTCGACAGTGATGCCACCGCCGAACGCGAATGGCAATTTGCATATTGGGCATGGGTTTGAGATGGGGCTGAAGGATATTTTGGCCAGGCATTATCGACTTTATGGACGTGATGTAGTCTATATCCCAGGGGCGGATCATGCTGGGTTTGAGACCTGGGTGGTCTATGAGCGAGCGCTAGAACATATTGACAAGACGCGGTTCGACTTCTCGCGCGAGGAGCTATACCAGCAGGTGTGGGATTTCGTGGCAAATACGCGACATAATATGGAGATTCAGATTCGGATGCTGGGGATTTCGTGCGACTGGAACGCGCTGACCTTTACGCTAGATCCGAAAGTGGTGAATACGGTTTATGATACTTTCCGCCACCTCTGGGCGGATGGGTTGATTTATCGTGGTCATAAGATTGCGAGTTTCTGCCCGCAGCATCAGACTTCTTTCGCGGATATTGAGATTACGCATAAAGAAGAGAAGGGGACGATGTGGGACATCGCTTACCCGATTGTCGGGGGTGATATTAGCGCGACGGATGACATTCCGCGTGAGATTGTGATCTCTACGACACGGCCAGAGACCTTGCTAGGGGACACAGCGGTTGCAGTCAACCCAGCGGACGAGCGATACAAGGATTATATTGGGCTAGAGGTGAAGCTGCCTTTGACAGATCGACTGATCCCGATTATCGCTGACGATTATGTCGATATGTCGTTTGGTACGGGTGCGGTGAAGATCACGCCAGCGCATGATGCGAATGACTTTGGAGTAGGTGAGCGACACTCGCTAGATGATATCTCGGTGATTGGGGTTGACGGCAAGATGACGAACGAAGCAGGCGAGGCTTATGCAGGTATGGTCGCTGCCGAGGCGCGAACGAAGGTGATAGAAGATCTGGAAGAGCAGGAGCTCTTAAGGGGTAAGCGTGAGATTGTACATACGGTCGGGCACTGCTACAAGTGCGGCAGCGTTATTCAGCCGCTACTCTCGGACCAATGGTTCATCAAAGTACGGCCGCTTGCTGAGAGGGCCGCTAAGGCGCTTGAGAATGACGAGATAGCGTTCTACCCACAAAACAAGAAGAACGAGCTCCTAGCGTACTTTAATGAGCTCAGGGACTGGAATATTAGTCGGCAGATCCCGTGGGGGATTGCGATTCCAGCGTTTCAGAACGTTGATGACGAAAGCGACTGGATCTTCGACTCGCGGGTGACCGAGGAGTCTATTGAAGTGGATGGCAAGAAGTATAAGCGGGATGAGGATACCTTTGATACTTGGTTTTCGTCTGGGCAATGGCCGTTTATTGTGACAGATTACCCGGTTTATGCGGAGTCTAGTCCCGAGGCCGAGGCGACTTCGCAGTCTCTAGTAAAGTATTACCCGAATAGCGTGATGGAGTGTGGCACGGACCTCCTAAGGCCATGGGTAGCGAAGATGATTATGCTTGGACTATACGCGACCGATAAGGTGCCGTTCAAGGAAGTTTACTTCCATGGAATGGTTCAAGATGAACACGGCAAGAAGATGAGTAAGTCGAAGGGGAATGTGATTTCACCACTAGAGGTGATCGCAGAATATGGCGCGGACGCATTCCGACTCGGCGTGACGATGAATCGTTCGGCAGGGCAGGCTCAGGCCTTCTCGAAGTCGAGTGTGATTGCGGGGCGCAACCTCTGCAATAAACTCTGGAATATGGCGCGCTTTGTCCAGGATAAAGTCGGTGAAGACTACGGTGAAGACTGGATGGGTGCTGACGCGGGCAATAAGCGTGACGATGTGAATATTGAGGGTGAACATGAAGAAACCCCAGTGACCGAGCTAGATCTACGTAACCCAGCAGAGCATTGGGTGGTTGCAGAGCTAAACGAGGCGCGTGAGGAACTAGAGAAGCTACTTGCTGACTACCGCTTTGCTGAAAGTGTGGAACTGGTGTATAACACCATCTGGCACAAGGTGGCAGACTGGTTTATCGAGGCAGAGAAGACGGCGATTAATCCGCCAGTGATGGCGTACGTACTAGAGCAATGCTTGAAGTTGGCGCATCCGTTTATGCCGTTTGTGACGGAGACGATCTGGCAATCGCTATCGTGGACAGATGACCTTTTGGCAGATGAGAAGTGGGGTGATCATGCGATACATGACAACAAGAAGCGGGCGGAATTTGGAAAGATCATGAAGCTAGTGGAAGAGATTCGCTTTGTCGAGGCTAATATACCAGAGCATAAGCAGAAAGACAAGCTGATCTTTGGTGACGATCTGCTGATCGCAGAGAATGCTGAGATGATCAGGGGTCTAGCAAAGCTAGACGAAGTCCGACCACTAAAAGATAAAGAGCAGAAGAAGCTAGATGATGGCGAAAGTATTGGGTTAAGACTCGCGAACTCAGAGCGAGTGGCATGGCTAGATATCGATGAGAAAACGATTGAACGCTATGGGTCAAACCTCAGGAAGCGAGTAGAGGAAACAAGAGGCGAGATTGCGCAGCTGGAGACGCGACTAGAGAACGAAGCTTATGTGGCGAAGGCGCCAGCGGAATTGGTCGAAGAGAGCAAGGCGATTTTGGAACTGAAGCGAGATATACTTAATCGACTACTAAGAGAGCTCGGAGAGTAGCGCCCTTAAAGGCAACGATTAAAGCCGACTCTTATGAGTCGGCTTTAGTAAAGCACTATTTTATTGGGGTTATAGCTACCTTTCGGCAGCCCAGGCTGCATCGAGCAGGCGATTGAGATCATGGAGTGATAAGCCGCGACTTTGGTTGTAGTCGCTGAAGAACCAGCCGTTGGCTTGAGCGCGGTTAACCCCAGGTCTGGCCCACTCATCAGCGGCGTTTATCGGACGATGCGTCCAGCTGCCAGAACCACTCCAAGCTGCACTACTACCGAAGAAATTGGCAATAATGCCGTAAACTTCGGGCTGTGTGGCCACGCGGTCAGGGAAGCGAGGGGCTTGGACGAGACCATCGATCAGTCCTTCGTTGATCGCCCACTGGATCGCGGTGTTGTTCGAGCTAACGGGCCCGACGAAACGATTGTGGATGGCGACAATTAGTTGCGTGCCAGTAACATGGGTGTCATTAGGGCGCTCTTGGCGACCGCTAAAGATTGGCTCAGGAGGTACAAACTGGTGGCGCACGATATTGAACTCGTTCCAGTTCCAGATACTGGGCACCGCAACATTAGGCGGGTGCAGTATGCCACCCTGACTGACCTGGGAAACGCTCGGGAAGAAAAGGTTCATGTCCGTGATCTGGAACATGAAGCCACCTCTGTTATTGGTGATGGTGTTGACTTCGTTAACTGTCCGCCAATTCCAGGTGTTGGTAGCGGGGTGGAACACCATGACGTTACGATTGGTAAGCGTGGTTTGGTTGCTGGTATCAGTACGGATAGTGTTATGGTTAGACCATGCGGTGTTCGCATGTACGATATACGTATCATGCGCGAACCAAACGTCTTGGCCAGTACTACGGACACGATGCCAGCGGCCACCACGAACAAACTCAATGTCATAGTCGCCGAAAGAGCGGGCAACATCACGGACATCTACCCAAGGGGGTGTGTCCCAGTTAGCTGCCAGGTTGCGATCGACAAACTCGTTGGCACGCCAGCTGTGAGTGGTAGTGGTATTCAGTGTTACTGTCAGCCAAGGCCGCGCCAAGACTGTAGTGGGGGTGGGGACTTGGTCGATCGGCTCAGGGCCAGGATGTTCGGGGGTGATAAATCGAGTGCGGGTGATGTTGTAGCGATTACCTAACACCCATTGTCCTGTCCATGCGTTCCAATCATGCAGGCGGTGAACGGCCTCGATGCTGGGAAATAATAGAGGTAGATCCCAGACCGGAACCATAAAGCCGCCTTGGTTGTTGGTGATGGTGTTGACTTCGTGAACCGTGCGCCACGCCCAGTTGTCTGAGAGGGGCTGCCAAACACGAACGCTGCGCTGAGTGAGGCTGGTTTGCGCACTGGTGTTGGTGCGGATCGTTACCGAGTTCGACCAATTGGTACCGCCATGGATAATGTAAGTATCCATGGCTATCCACTGCCATGTTTCAGTACTCGTGCTCCAGTGATGTCGTCCACCTCTTACAAATTCGATGTCGTAGTTGCCCAAAGTGCACCAAAAATACCTTACTCAAACCCGCAGTAAAAAAAATTTTTACTTGGGCTTGGGTAGTTGAGATAAGGTTCATCAGAGAAAGATGGGCAGCCGATTTAGGTTGCCCATCTTTTTGCGCTTGAACGCTTTTCTCGTATTCCCTTTTAAGTATAAAGATATTTGGGTCAAGCAATGCGCTAAACGGCTCGGTATATCCTACCTCTATACTTAGGTTTTCATGGACGAGTATTTTATTAAACAGAGCTTGGTTAAAGCACCGCCGCTCATAGTCACTTGCTATCTGGTATGTTTTGCCACAATCTTCAATTAGCTCAAACAGATCGCTTAAGCGGTCAGCGGTTTCATTATAATCCGCTTGATACGCTTTCATCTGGCTGGTTATACTTTTCAGTGACTTGCCAATCCGCTCTTGTTCCTCTTTAAGCAGTTGGAGTGGTATAGCATCGGCATAGTGGGCTTGAATTAGCTTGCGTTGCTCCCGCTCCAGTTTATCCTGTTGTTGTTTTAGGCGTTCAACTTTTTCACTGGTTTCTTTTTCTAGCTCGGAGATTTGAGTGGCAAACCATGGCTCGATGATTTTTCTGAATGATTTTGAAAACGACACTTTGTTATAAAAATCTTCTATCATCTTTTCAATATCGTCTATCAGAAGCGCACGTTGTGTGCAGTCGTTCCTCTTGCTGTGCCTTGCTGTACAGATAAAATATGGATACCTCGCCCCTGTTTTAGACTTGGCGTTGGTAATCATCAGCCTAGATCCACATTTACCACAGAATACTGTGCTTTTGAGATAATGGTCGTGTTTGCGCAACCGCTCGCCGTTGGTGTGGCTACGGAGAATCTCCTGCACTTTATCCCATGTCGCCTCATCTATGATCGGCTCATGTTTTCCGTTATACTCAACTCCGTTGTAGGTAACAATACCTTTGTAATAGGGGTTATTAAAGATGTTATGTATCATCTTTTTATCCATCGGCCTTGCGGGAAGTTTCCTTGTGGCCACTGTCATGAGTCCAA
>Ga0123355_10003022_pt1 | contig 23963 bp, 21 predicted proteins | sample TergutEmb28metaG_3_FD_89872 | JGI IMG/M metagenome (GOLD analysis project Ga0123355, IMG submission 89872) | Embiratermes neotenicus P1 segment gut microbial communities from Petit-Saut dam, French Guiana - Emb289 P1 | ecosystem: Host-associated > Arthropoda: Insects > Digestive system > Gut ... | reverse complement strand
TACAAGATTTAACATCTAATATATCTGTTGCATGTCTTGAGTCGATCATCACATGGTCTATCTGATTAGCTGTGTTTTCATCTGGTGATCTCCATGTTTCTTTGTGGATTCTTTTATGTTGAAATAATGTGCTACTTATTGCCATGTTTTTGGTTATTGCAAAATCAATCATTCTCCAACCGTTATTATTCGTTTCTTTGTGCAGGCTATGTTTCCCTATATTTGGTCGTAGATCGGGTTCATCACCCACCTTTGCGTTGAAATCTCCCATCACTATTTTTATGTCATGTTTAGGTGTTTTCTTATACACTCTTTCTAGATCTTCATAGAAGTCATCTTTTTGTATTTCTAAATCCTGGTTAGGGACTCTTTCTTCTTCTTCTTCTTCTTCATTAGGGCCCATAGCTAATGCCACGAATGTACCGCAGCCTTTAAGGCTTATTGTACTACCCTATCCCCCCCTCTTTTTAGTCGTTCCCACTTCCGCCGCCAGGTGCCTCCACGTCCGTAACAACACGAGAGATCCTAGCAGTGAAAGGTGGAACTGTGTGAGCAAGAAAGTTCCGGTAATTTTGCCTAAATGACGACCTCCATTTAGGGATCTTTTACATGCCGCAAATCTACGACATGGGACCGACGGTTTTACTTCCCCTCCGAACGAAGGTGTGTTGAGGATTTTTTCGCCCTGAAAAATCCTGATGGCTTTGGCTGGGTTTGAATCCACGAACTCGGGTACTTAAAGGCTAGGGACTCTTTAATCTTGAGTGTTTTTGTCACCATTCTCAGGGCCTCTGTGTGAACATGGGATTGGTTCTTGAATAATCCAAGGATGAATATTTCTGCCTTCTGAATATGTTACTGTGTTAGATGGCAAGTAGCTACTAGTTGCACATTGTTATATCCCACAAGACTTGTAAGCTTCATTAACAGTGCTGTCAGAACTTAAGTCGGTGTAGCCTGAGAACACTTTCTTCCACATCTATTTCAATTCATTTTGTAATTTTCCCCTGTACTATCCCATTTGATGTACAATAATCACTGCAATTGATGCTGCATTCAAAATAGCCAAGTAACTGCCTTGTACAGGGTCCGGTAGAAATACCTGACAATTTGGCAACACAGCTGTGAGTGGAATCGTTGGCGTGGGGAATTTGTTCTTGAGCACCCTTCTAGCGAGACTCAAAGCATTTCAGTTGCCATGGAGTGCTGGTCTGTAGAGCATCAGGCTTTCGCTGTGGAGACGTATTTCTAAAACAATGATTCTGTCGTCGTGACTCTCCGGATATTTCGTCAGCACTTCAATATTCATCAGAATGACAGTGTCCCTAGTCGCAATACTGTACTGTTGTGGGTGAGAAACTTCAGAGAAACAACGTCTGCCGCAAAAAGAAAACGTCCAGGAAGACAGCCTTCACTTAGAACTCCTGAGAACATCGAACGATTGCGTCAGACTTTTGTCAAAAGTCCTCTGCTTGCGGGAATGTGCTGACAAGAAGGGACGCCACCTCACAGACACTATATTCAGGAAGTGAATATTGTAATTAAAATGCTTTCAGATAAAGATACTTTTAATAATAAATTCATGTAAAAAGATAGTATACTTTACATTTTATTGTAACTTAAAAATTGTCAGGTATTTCTGTGGGACCCTGCATTTGTGTCACTGCCTTGTCAAAAACAAGAACACCAGTTAAAATTACATAGTATAGCAATAATTAACTGCAACACTGGTTTTTGGTTTATAGTGTTAAAAATAAATGAGGGAGATGCCTTCCAGTGCTATGTATTGTTGCTTGTCATCACTAAGTCCACATTGAGTAACTTTTTATGATTGTAGAATCAAAGTGGATGGCTAGGGAAAGACATAACAAACACAGTCAGGCAGTTCTATAGTGAAAGATGAAACACAGAATGTAAAAATTTACTTATTTCCAAGTAACTGCATGCCTTTTGATAAACGTGTATATTATTACTTCCCTGAAATGTTACTGCTGTTATTAATAGCTATCCTCAGGGTGACTGTTAACACAAAGCATTTGATGCTGCAATGTATCATTGTCATTGAACCAAGTAGCTGCACTTGCCCGTAGTATCTTTTCCTTTGCGTTCTTATGATTTTGTGTAACTTTTGTGTGTTGGGCATTTGCAAATGATATACATCTTTGTTGCAAAATGTTAACTTTCACTGCAGTAAATAACTGAAGGAAAGTGCAAACAGATTAATTTTTTATGTACCTTTAAAGAGAATAGAAACAAACTAACGCTACTGGTTTAATAAAATGTTTCAGATATTCATACACCCTCATGCAACTTTTTCTGCAATACGCAATGGTATGTTGCCTGTAATGTTAAAGATACTTGAAGATGCTGTCAGAAAAATGGATGTTGTGATAGTGGATTCAGGGGAAACATCTTTGGAAAATCTACAGACTGTCAACAAATTACTGCAAGAGTTTCTGTTTGGGACAGCATATGGTATCCTTATGTTTCTGTATTGTCTTCTGCTGCACCGCTCAACTGTTGACAAGTTTCAGGATTTCCTGCAGTTGTTCCAGTTATTTTCAGAGAGTCATGGAGGCAGACTTATTGAAAAGACTGTGACTGTCTTACTCTCTCTGCCCCATGTGGAAGCAAAGTTATCTACTTCCAGAGCAAAGAAGGTGATGTCATATCATATCATATATCATATCATATTTATTTTCCTTCCGTAAATCCGTACAGGATTACATAATCCACGTGGATATGGAAATTGTCATATGATGTACTTAAAAAAAGTTAGGAAATGTGATATGAAGTTTGCTGGAAGTTGTGCTCACAGTGCTTGACTTAAAAAATGATATATCATATACAACTGTTCTGTTTATTTAATCTCAGAAACTTTTAAGACTTACAGAAAAAATATGCTTGACATGTGTATTTCATTTTCATCTATAACTGTGCTCAAGACACCTTTTGCACTAAGTATTTAGAATTTAGTACAATTCCGCATTATCATATTTAGTTAAAATGTATTTAGCAGTTTTTGAGGTAATATATGCAGACAAACAGACATGTTAAAAATAACAGGCAGACTGTTTGAAACTTTCATTATAAATGCTCCAGAAACAAATCATGATGATTTTCCCCAGTATTGTTCTGTGATTGCACTCCCCCCACTCACGTGAAACATGTATTTTGAATTGATTTGTATGGAATCATGAAGTTTGATGCTCTTTCTCCCTTTTCATTGGTAATACCTTTATCACCCATTCGTTGGGAAACAGTAACAAACTTACACAATGATATATTAATAAAACAACTGATTAACATAATTTAAATTTGTATGAAGGATTGCTTTTTTCCTTTGCACATTAAGTGTAAATAAATGGTAAGTAATTTTGTCTGTAGATATCCACTTCACCATACATCGGCTTGATTCCTCTTGCATACAGTTGTGAGAGTTTCAACAAACTTAACATTTTGAGTTTGTGCAGTAAGATAAAAGTTTATGACATAATGTTCCCTATCATGTTGCATTCAGTTCTTGTATTGCACAACCTTGTTCTTGTTAAGAAATTATGCAGCATATGAAAAAAGTTGTGAAGTAAATTATGTTAATTGAAACGTCTTGAAACATAGCAGCAAGGACTGTAACTAAAATGAGGTACTTACCTCTGTGGTGTTGGAAGACTATGGAAGGGGGAAGGAACCAGTTTGTGGTTAAGTTAATATCAGGTGAAATTTTGAAATTTTATTTAATGATGCTGTCAGTTGCAAATATTACAGAGTGACAGTGGTAGGTGAATGAAATTCAAGTATGGAATGTTGGTGGAATGATACTGACAGAGGAAAACTGAATTGTCACTTTTCCCTCCACAATGCCACATGCACTGGCCTGGGGTCGAACCTGGCCCTGCATGGTGAGAAGACAGTGACAAACTGCCTAAGCCATGATGTGTTTAAATTGAAGTGCACCCTGTGAGGGTTTTTGGTTTTTGTGATTGTCATTTTGGTCTTATGCAGTGTTACACAAATTCATTGAAGGGGATGAACTTATTATTGTTTGTAAGGAGTTGATGACAGTATTTCTCTCTTTTATAAGAGTTGTTTTAATGACAAAAAAAAATTTAGCATCAGTCACAACTAGTAATTATTGTACATATGGGAAATTTGCTTATAATGTAATAATATTAATAATATGTAATAAACATAGTCGGTTGTGGTTGATGGTGCCTCTTCGTTATTATAATTTTCACAGTAGTGTAAAACAATTGCAGGTTGTTCATTGTAATACATATTCTGTCATGATGCTTGCTAAAATTTTATAGTACGAAATTCTTTTCGAGGAAAATAACAGGTTCTGTTCTTTTGTAGGCGTCCAGTTGTAAAAGGTGAAATAGCTTAGCTTACTAGTAATATGAAGAATAATTTTATTTTGTCACATTCTGTATGTAGTTTTTGAGCACTATTGTTATTATTTCTGACATTTCTTTTTGGCAGGTGATTGACCTGGTTGGTCAACTTGTGAATGCCCTGAAGAAGGTGCGTGCTGAGATTGTTCATTCTCATGACTGCCGGCGAGCACGACACAGACGATGTGCTAATCAAGCATCAGGTGGACTGCACCATCATTACGACTTGCTTGGTGGACCATTCAGCCCTACTTTGGTGGGCCCTAGACAACCCACATGTTCTGTTGCATCACTCTTCATGGTTCTAGTTCGTATCTTGACAGCATCTAATTCAACGTTAAGTATCCGTCCACATGTTCTGCGAGTGATGACCTTGTGTGGAACGTGCTGCTGTTTTCCAGCTCGAAGCATTATAAGTCCATTGACAGATCTATTTAAAAATGGTGCTAGTGGTAAAATTAGAGCACTAGGTTGTGCTTTGTTAGAACGAACCATATATTTGGAATTGGGTGCCATATCCAATCAGGAGTCTGCTGTTTCGTGTGTTTTTTGCAATGGACATATTACTTCAAAATCAGTCCTGTCTGCTATGCCTGAATGTTCAGCAGAGGAGTTGCTGTATGAAACCGTTTCTTGTCAAAAAAGTGATAATGGTTCACCAAACAGCAAAAGTTCTGAAGTTACAAGCTTAGAAAAAGTTGACATTGGAACTGATACAGTATCAAAAAGCTCCTGGGAATGCTTAGAGCTGTACCGTGAACTTGTGCAGTCTCCTGATAACAAATTAAGTCATACCATCACATCTCATCTACTGAAGGTTGCTCCACGTTGCACTCCTTCTGTTAAACATCTTTTACTGTTTAAAGTCTTCTACCCTACTTTTATTGCTGCCAAAACCTGTTGGTTTGAGTCATCCAGTTCTTGTGATAACATCTTAAATGGCAAATTTAACATACTTTCATGTCTTTCTGCATTCTCGTCTATACTGTCTACCAATGTTTCATTTGTTGAAGAGTTTGTTGTGAAGTACAGGGGACTGGATCACATTCTGGAACTAATATCTCTGCCTACATTTTCCAAGCTCTGCTGTTCTGTGCTAGAGGTCACGTCTGTTGTGGAGATTTGGAAGCATTTGTATGAAAGTGGGGACACTGAAGGTGACCTGGGGAAGCTGCCATCATTACATATGCTTCAAGAAGCTGTCAAGTCTGCAACTACTCGTGTTTTGTCATATCTTGGCATTAATGCTCCAGTAAAATTTCCAGAAGGAACTAAAACCGAACCTAGTTGCCATGAAGCAGTAGAAAACGCTGTGGATGGTGCAGTGACTGGTGAACTAAGTGCAACGTTGGCAGTAAATGGAGAAGATAACAAAATATTACATGATTATCTGACTCAAGAAATTGAAGACGAATGTAATATGTGCAATGCTCTTGATAGGCTGAATGAAGAGAGTTACATGCAGTTACTGGCAACTCTTTGTGTATTCTGGCGGACATGCGCGAATCTCGTATTATACAGTCCACAGTACAGAAGGCATTTATCTCAAAACCCACTTGCCCATGATGGATTAACACTTCTCCTGGTGCTTCTTGATAGAGTGACATCCAAACAACAATCAGGTAACCTTTATTTTGTATAAATGTCAATGTCTAGTTTGTCACACATTGCCACTGTCACAGAAGTACAGCACTTTTTATGTCACACTTCAGAGAATTTCTTGCGATTTTACATCTTGCATACAACTGTAACAGAGGCATGTCTTTAAAAAAAATGTGTGTATATATATATATATATATATATATATGTATGTCTGTGTGTGTGTGATTAATGCATGGAACATATAAAACTGTAAGAGAGATTTCCTTTGGTATTCCTGAGAAGTATATCTTAACAAGTTTTTTTTTTTTATTTTTTTTTTATTTTTAGTTTGCATTGTAGTAGTTTAGTTCTGCATTTACAGACCTGTTTGTTTGCTTTGGCATAGGTGCTGTAAAAAGATGCAAAAATATACCAATTAGCATGCCTGTCCATTTGTCTGTATTTCTGCACGTAACAACTCTGCAACCTGCAATCACATTTTTAGTAAATCTGTACAGTCCAGTTGTGGTTAAAATAGGACAGAAATAATTGACACTACATTAAGACATGCATGTATTTCTTACATAACTCACTGAGTGTTGGAGTAACAAAATGTTTTGAACAAGTATTGTAGAGAAGAATGACGCCCACATTTAATGTTCAGTACACATTTTCTGTAAACCTTACTGTTTTTTAAATAATTAACCAAATGTCGGTAACGCTGAAGAAATTCGGAACTTGTACAGGTGAGCGAAAAGTCCCTGTGCACCTGTCAGAAATATGATATAGGTCAGAGTGGAAGTCACAGTGAATGGTTTTAGAGCACAATAGGCTGAGAGCAAAGAGTTGTAAGGTGCTGGGACTTCTTGGCAGAGGCCACGTTTGCCTGAAGTGTTTTGTGTATGAGATTTCCCTACTTCAAGCGCAGTGCAGCACCCTTCTTGCACAGGGATGTGTTGCTTATTCTGTATATGCATCAGTTACCACTGTTCTTCCAAACATACACAGATTACAGAGGCTGTCAAATGAAGTCTGTTCCCACCTGAATTTGGCCTTGCAGTGACTAGGGCAAGGTGCTAGCCTCTCATCACAGTTTAATCCCATGCCAGTCCGTGTGGAATTTTTGTTGGACAAGGTGGCACTAGGACAGATTTCTCTTCAAGAATTATAGCTTTTGCCTGTCAGTATTGTTGCACCAATCATATGTATATATATACACAGCAGAGTCCTTGGGAAGCGAACGGGTCTTCCGCTAGTCAAGAAATTACCTGCATTGTATGGAACTCAAAAGTACATTACCACATTTGCAAGAGCCTGCCACCTGTCTCTGTCCTGAGCCCAAACAATCTAGTCCATACCCCCCTCCCACTTCTTGAAGATCTATTTAATATTATCCTCCTATCTATGCCTAGGTCTCCAGTGTGGTCACTTTCACTTAGGTTTTCCCACCAAAGCCTTGTATGCTCCTCTCCCTGTATATTTTACCTGCCATGCATATCTCATTCTTCTTGATTTAATCACCTGAATAATATTTGGTTAGGAGTACAGATCATAAAGCTCCCCATTATATAGTCTTCTCTACGCCCTTTGTCTTATCCCTCTTAAGCCCAAATATGTTTCTCAGCACCCTATTCTCAAACACCCTCAGCTTATGTTCCTCCCTCAGTTTGAGAGGCCAAGTTTCATGCCCATAGGAAAGAATAGGCAAAATTATGGTTCTGTATACTTTAATCATTATATTCTTGGGTAGCAACCTGGAAGACAGAAGATTCTGCACCAAATGATAGCAAGTATTCCCTGACTTCAGTCTGCTCTTAATTTCTTCCTGAATAGAATTCTGATTTGTTAGGTTGTTCCCAAATATTGAAAATCTTCCACCCTTTTAAAGGAGCTATTATCAGACTTTATATTGTGACTTTGTCCTGCATTCTGTTCACAAGACATGATCATATACTTAGTTTTCTCAGCCTTCACTTCAGGACATATCTCCTTACTATGGACTTACAAAGTTTCTGTGTTTTTGTTCATAGTGCGTATGCTTTCACCCAGTATATTAATATCAGCATAAACCGGAATCTGATGTGTGACATTTAATTTCAGTCTCTCCTGGTTTGCCTGAACCGTCCAAATGGCATATTCTAGAGCCAAGTTGCAAAGGAATGGTGATAAAGCAGCTCCTTGCTTTAAATATGTGTGTGTGTATATATGATTAAAATATAATGAACATACTGTTGAAATCATTACTCTCTTTGAATGTACACTTTTATTTTTTTGGACAGTGAAACAAAGGGCTAAATGTATCCTAATTATTATGCTAGCCATGTATTTTCAAACTTTTTTTTAAGTTAATGATTGTTCCATTTTGACATCTTCATTTTGTGTAAAATATTTCACTGTTTTTTTCCCTCTTCCACTTATGAAGTTGAACGTTGAGTAGAAAGAGAAGCCTCCTGCAAGCGTTGATGTCTTTTGACATTCTTCATTCTTAATTTGAAAATGATCACATGACATATACGTAATAGGGTCCAAAAGTTTCTGGCCTGACATACAAAAGCTGCGCCAAATGGAAAATGCTGTGAGGGATATATGGCGCCATCTTTGGTGAGGTTAATTTATCAGTTTCAGCCCAGATCTGGTACCCAGTGATTATTACCTCTACTCCAAACTAAAGAAAGATCTTCAGGGTAAGAAATTTGATGATGATGAGAAGGTCAAAACTGCTGTGATGGAACATTTTGCAGATGAAGAACCAGAGTACTTTTTGAAGGGCATAGAGTTACTATTTCAAAGATGTGAAAAGTGTTTTGAAATAAAGGGAGACCATATTGAAAAATGGCAAAGTTGTTTTATTTCCGTCACCTTAAAAAGCTGGTCAGGCCAGAGACGAAGTATTGTTTCCAATTATGCAGTGATATGAAAGGGAACTCTGTGTCTCTTACTTCTTCTGCCTATTTCAATCCTAATTTTGTGAGTTATGACACTGTAGCTGTTTACTGACATTTTGGAGGAATCTTCAGTTGTCAGCAGGTAACTCTGAAATATTGGAAACCATGTACAACATTACATGATGTTATAACCCTGATGGCCACTATCTAAATTTTCACCACCGTGAAAATCTCTGTTCTTTGGTGTAATTTGTAGGTGTAAAAATGACTATATTTCAGCTGAACAATGACTTTTAAGATTTTTGCGTAAAAGAACTAAGCGAGAAGCTGTGTTTTCTTTTAAGTTTTGCTGTCATTTACTGCAGTTAATAATGCACTGAAAAATAAATCAAATGAAAACAACAGTTTTAGTACTTTTGACACAAAAACTGTTTTTATTTGTTTTATAATCACAACTGCTAAATGCAGTAAAAGTGTTTTTTCTCTCTTGATGAAGGTTGATAAAATCAGTAATATATTCAAGTATAGAGTATTTTTGTGCATGAACATTCTTATGTGATAGTTTTGTGAGTTGTATGATTTTAATGAACTTGTTTGTTTTATATATTAGGTACAAAATCAAACTGCCCAATCGCAAGTCATTCAGAAAGTTACATGTGCATGAAAGTGATTGAATCTACGCTGATTGTCATCCTGACCGCACCACCTGTTCTTGAGTATGCAGGTACAAGAAGTGTAACTTTTAATGTTTGTCTAACTTGTTTCTCATGATTTGTACAATTCAATGATTGTATGGTAAAACTTGTAAGGTGAATGAGCAAAACTTTTTCCACTTCACAGGTGTTTGCTTTTTAATGCTTCTGTATCCTGATAATTGAGAAGGGCTTGTCTGGTGTTCTTATTCATCTATTTATTTGCTTATTAATTGACTTCTTTATTTGTTTACTTATTTTGTTATTTATTTATGTATTTATGTACATTCTTATTTTAATTATTTATTTGAAATATTTACTTCTTTAGTTAATAATTCAGGGCGTGTACCACGAATGGGGAAGAGGAGAGGCATAGACAGGGTTTTGGTGGTGAAGCTTGAGGGAAAGAGACTGCTTGGGAGATCCAGGCAGAGATGGGGGGATAATATTAAGATGGATCTTCAGGAAGTGGGATGTGGGGGTATGAACTGGATCGAGCTGGCTTAGGGTAGGGACAGGTGGCGGGCACTTGTGAATGCAGTAACGAACCTTCGGGTTCCATAAAATGTGGGGAATTTCTTGACTAGCCGCAAACCGGTTAGCTTCTCAAGAAGGACTCTGCTTCATGGAGTACGTAAGCTACTAATTCATTTACATACTAATTTATATACTTCTTTATTGATTTTTATTATTAAGCTCAAGTTAAATGTCAAATGAATTAGAAGGGACATGGAAGAAATTGGTTGTAGCCTGTTTGAGATATTACCCCATTATTTGCCTGAATGCACCAAGTACAGCCATGATAAACCTGAGTAAGAATAGCCAGCCCAGGCCAAGATTTCAGCCTGGGATCTGCATGTGAATCAGCATTGCTACATTCGTGACTGAAATGTTCAGTTTCTCCTGAGAACTACAGGCATTTCAGCACTTGGAGGTTTATATATGTAAATGATGAGTCCTGAAGAACTGAGTAATTTATTCTGCCACAGTAGCACACAGTACATTAGGACAGCTTGACTCTGAAGATGAAGGCATTATGATTATTCAAAATGTGACAAACTGTTTACTCAGTGGCACTGTGTAACATCCCATAAGACTTGAATTGTTGACACTGGAGAAGTTAACAACTTTGTTAATTCTTGCAGTGCTTTACATATATTTACCACAAAATCGCTCAATCCATTTGTAAATTTTTAATTAAGGCAGAAGTCCTGGTTTAAATGATGGGAAATTTTATTTTGAATATAGTAAAATTTTAAATTTTTGGTTAATAATTTAAACAGTAAACTCATACCAAAAGTGGCATGGAATTAGATTTGAATAGTTTCATTTTTCTTTGCTTAGCCTTGTGTCTATATGTAACTGTAACAAAAAACCTAACGTGTTTCTGTGTTACTCATAAGTTTTGTAGTCCGTTAGTCACGGCTGCTTGCTTGATTGTAATATAAAGACAAATCCCTGTGACTTGAAATGTACACACTGAGTGAGTAAAAATGGGGCAGTCAATTATTGAGAAGATTAGGTCAGTGGTAGAGGAGACATTCTTTTCTTTGTGCATGTTTAAGTCATTGTTTAGATAGCGTAGTCATGACAGGCTCAACGAGAGGAATTATGGTTTGATTCCCTTCATTAGCAATGAGATTTTTCCTTTTTCCAAAGCATCCAGACTAGCTCTGGGGCCCATATAACTTCCTATTCAGTGGTTACAAGGGACATATAACTTGAAGGTAGAGTGGTCAGGGTATGAAGCTGATAACTTACATCCATTAAGAACCAAGGTTAAGAATGAGTGGAGCTGTACGTTCACTACCCCATGTGCCTTCAAGGCATGCAGAGGAACAAGTTTACCCTTCATTTTACCAGGTTAAATTGTTGCCAGAAAACAGGCTAATGAGACATGTTTTATGGTATTCTAGGCATGTGCTGTGACAGTACCATAAATTACACCACAACCACTTGCACAATGCCCCAAACTCACTGATAGTAATCACATTATTTAAAATGTGGTACAATGTAATTTCTGTGTTGTCACATATACTGTGGAAGTAACAACACAATGTTAAACACTGTCTAGTTGAAATTGTCATCATAATTTCTAGGCCTGTTCACAAAGTTGTGAGAAGTGCTTATTAGCTTTGTCACATGCCCTGGTCCACCCATCTGTACATCTGTCTGCATGTATCAGAGCAGCTTCCACTGGATGATTTCAGTGAAATTATTAAAGGCTTCTCTGAAAATCTGTTGAGAAAATCCCAGTTTAGTTGAAATCGGCCGAAAATGTTGGGCACTTTACGCGATCACCCCAGCCATTAAAGCGCTCTCTTTGAGTGAAATATTATTAGGCTGTTATGATAACCAAGGAGGTATGAACATTACTTGAACACACCACAGTGTTACATTATCCATGCATTGCCTAGCTTTTTTTAATGTAAAACTTGCCATGTTGCAGAAATAGATTCTGTTTCCAATTTTCAAATGACAAGCATATAGTGAGATTCCTATTCTGCTGAGCAGGTAGAATTACTGTCGTACTCTCATTTAGAGTTAGAGGAACCTTGCCTACCACATCTTCAGGGTACATGATGCCTTCTGTACTCTGAATATGGAGAGGGCTGTTTCCTCAAAAATGTTAACATTTGACGAACTACCTGACATCACACCCCAGAAGACAGTGATGTCTCTGTGTTTTAATTGTTTACTTTCAAGTGAAGTATTGAATATGTATAGTATTAGTTTTTGTGGATGTGACAGTACTTCATATATGGGGACAGGTGGTGAAATGGGGATTAGTAAAATTGGTTCGTCTGTAAGGTCTGTCATTTGGCATTACATTACCACTAAATCTGTTTTGTGTGACAGGAGATCAGTTGTGCGCAAACCATTACAGACATTGTGTACGTGCTTCAATGACTGTTTGATATTGACTTATATTGCTGGAAAGATAAGGGAATGAGCAGAAGATGTCTTGGTAATATTTCACTTTTTTATGTGTCATTATTACTTGTAGCATTTGTTGTAACTGTGATTCCCGGAGTAAATTACTCTGATTGATGTATATGAAATCATTGCTACCAAGTCTTTGTTGAATTTATACACTAAGAAATGATTGGGAGACTATTACCATGTGTCCAGTTTCAAATTTTATATATAGTTTTGTGCGTGCACATGTGTATGCGTGTGTGCGTGTGTATGTGTGTGTGTGCATGTGTATGTGTGTACAGGGTGGTTCAGGAGGAATCTCCCGTACTGCAGAATAACATTCCTTAAGTTAAATTACATTAATATAACCAAAAATACCTGTATATAAAGTTAAGTAGTTATGGAGGGAATGATGAGGTAAGTTTTAAAGAATTATAACTGTTATACATTTATTGGTTACCAAACAAATGACAGGGAGGATGAATTTATATTTTCTGTAATTTTCATGCCTGTACTTGACATCTGATTAACATTTTATTGACAGAAAGATATTAACTAAGCTAGAAAAAACTTGTACTACTTCCAACAAATTGTCCTTTGGTTTCCAGTTACCTTAATGTTCTATCTGTCCATGACAATAAAATTGTCAGTGTGGAAAACATTAACATTACACTTCAGAAAAACGATTTTAAAAGGAGAATTAGATCGATTAATGACCTCCTTTCAGGCGTTGTTGTAGGATGAATCATGGCATTCAATATACAATGCGAGTAGTGTTAATGAAAGTTTTAAGAATTTTCAGTTTGCTCTTCTGTGATACTTTGAAACTAGCGTTCCCGTTTCTTATAGAGATCATAGCCTGAATGGTAATAACTGGATTACAAAAGGTATTAGAATATCTGTAGTAAGAAATGAGAGCTCTGTTCTATGTGTAGAAATAATAAAGATAATTTCCTAATAAAAGATCATAACAAAAATATACTGTACAATACTAAAATGAGTAATAATTGAAACTAAAAAACTGTATTTCAACAATGAAATAATAACTTCTTCCAGTAATGTTAAAATTGCTTGGAAAATTATAAAAAAATGATTCTGGGAATTCTCAGTTGTATGCTGCAGTTACTAAAATAAACTCTGAAGAGGGTATATGATCAGACAACAAGGAAATCACAAATGCATTTAGTAAATTTTACATACAGGTAGCTAAAAACCTAAATAATGAACTTACTGGTACCTATATAGCTTCATTGCTCTTAAGAAAGATTAAATTTGATAATATAACAGAAATGAAGGTAATTCCTGTTTCAGAAGTAGAGATTAAATATACAGTAATATATCTCGAGTTCAAGAACTCAGCAGGATATGATGGAATATCCACCAAAATTTTAAAACGTTTTATGAACTGTATAAATAAACTTTTATCAGTATGGTTCGCTCGCGGACTAAAGCCACGGAGTTTAGTTTTTTAGTTATAAATAAACTTTTAACCTACATATGTAATTTTTCGCTAACTACTGGAATTTTTCTGGAAAGGTATAAATTTGCAGTTGCACGGCCCATTTGTAAAAAGGAGGAAAAACTGCAATAAATCATTATAGGCCAATATCATTATTAATAGCCTTGTCCAAAATTCTAAAAATAATACTGTTCAAAAGATTAGATCAGCATTTAGAGTCAAATAATAGTCTGGCCGCTGAGCAATTTGGTTTCAGAAAAGTAGTAAACACTGAAAGTGCAATTTTCATCCTAACTGATAATATGCTTACCTCACTAAATCAACAATAGCAGACAGGGGGTGTCTTCTTTAACCTGACTAAAGTGTTTGACTGTGTCAACCATGATACCATTTTGAATAAACTACATTATTATGTAATTAGAGGAATATGCCACCATTGATTCACGTCCTACCTTACAAACAGTAAACAAAGGGTCAATATATCATCACAAATTCTAAAAGAAGAAAGTTCTTCAAGTTGGGAAACTGTAAGTATGGAGTCCCCCAGGGCTCAATCCTGGGACCTCTGCTATTGTTAATTTATATAAATGATCTACCACGTGGAATACATCATGAAACAAAACCTGTAATATATGCTGATGACAAGAATACTGTTAACTGCTAGGAGCACTCAAAGAGTTGCAAACCTTTATTAATTCTATTTTGGATTATGTAATAGATTGGTTCTCACGGATTGGGTTAGTTTTACATCTAAAAAGACAAATACAGCTAAATTTACCCCCAGTTATTGTCAAAATGAATCTTTCCAAATTACATACCAAAATAAGGTAACACTTGGGACTAATAATATGAAATTCTTAGGATTAGAACTTGACATAAATATAAATTAGAAGAATCATGTTTACAAAATTTTGCCTAAAATAAGTAGCGTTTGCTACCTTGTTAGAGTGATCTATCCACACAGTAACATAACCACTCTCAAAATGATTTATTTTATCTATTTTCATGCTCTAATGGTGTATGTTGTCATATTCTGGGGAACTTGGTAGAAAGTCAAAGAGTCATTCAACAGCAAAACAAGAATAACTAGAATTATGACCAGATGAAATTCTAGGACATCATGCAAATGTTTCAAACAGGTGTTTATTATAGCAGTATAAAAATATATAACAAAATTCCAGAGCTTATTGCAGAATTAGTCTTAGACAAGAAATGTTTTTTAGTACAATTGAAAAAATATTTAATTGTTAAACCTTTTTCATTCATTAGAAGAATACTTGAACTCCTAATATAGACTCATGATGTGAGGCCTGATGTGATATGATATGTGTTTTATTTAAATATATTAATTATTGTATCTTCACTTTACATATTTTTAGGAAGATAGCAGTTGTGTATATTGTTCATTATTTTTTATGTTAAATCATATTTGTTTTGAGTGTGTACAATGACTGATAATCATTATCATAAAAAAATTTTTAATGACCTGTTTCAAATCCAATGCCACTGAGGCTTTTAGAAATGATGACATGTAACATATAGGTATGTACATATTTGCATAAACAGGCCTGCATGTGGCTTAGCTTGGCTATCAGCAACAGGATGGACCTGCACCATGTGCAGATTACACATAATTTCAAACAGGCACGGTATGTGGAACTGTGAGAAGACCACATCAGTGTAAATTAATGTAAGGAACTTTTAGAGTAAGGCAGATTTCTTCTGGTATACAAACATATGAAAGTAGCTTACCATATGTATATGCATTCTTATATATATGTGTGTGTGTGTATATATATATATATATATATATATATGTGTGTGTGTGTGTGTGTGTGTGTGTGTGTGAATATTGTGTCTATTTTTTTCATATGTGGGTAACAAATATTGAACTTTTTTATGTCTGAAAGGTGTACCAGTGAACAGCGAGTCTGTGGTAGAGTGTCTGCAGAGAGCTTTGCTCAGTGTGGATGCAGACCGGAGTGTGAACATGCGACAGCTATGTGATGTGTTGCTCAGATGTGCTGTTGCTCAAAGCTACCGTGAACAAGTGTTACCTCCAAACAGGAAGCCAAAGGTATGTTTCCCTCTTCAAAGAAGTCCACCTATGGAAGTTGTTATTGCTGCGTGTATTTTCTACCATGTACATATGTGTTGATATTGTAGGTTCTCACAACAGTGAAGATTTAAATCAGTGGTTCTCAAACTTCTTTGTCTGTGACCCAAAGTCATAAGTACCAAACCAGTAATTACCTGTCAGACACAACATATCGGCTAAAATTCCCATTCCAAGTACCTCATCCCTTAAAATTTACTTAAAATGTAAATTTTGAGAGCAAAAGTATATGTTGTGTGCATCCGACACTTGCTGGTTCTTTAAACAGTTGTCACATCAAAATGAGTCGTGTTGAGATAATCATAAACAACATTCACCTTGCAACTCACACATTACCAGTACCTACCGAGCACCCTGCTTAAGTCTTCAATTTCACTTGATTAGTTTTTAGTTCATAACCAGTTAGGCATAATGAAAAACATTCAAATGAATAATTATATAATTGTTAACTTAAATTACGCATCACTGTTAACAGTTGCCATCACTGTTGACTGGTGTCGGTGGTGGAGCCACGTGGGATGAAGGTGAAGACGAGGATGAAGCCGAGGCTGGGGATGGAAGTGAAGTGGGAAGTGAAGCATACGTGACAGCAGATGAAGGCTATGAGGCAGATGTAGAAGTTTTGGAAGTGGCTGGTACAGGTGTGACAACTACTGTAGGTGTTGGTGATGTAGGTGAAGATTCAAGTACTTCTGTTGCCACTACAGCAGCTTTGGCAGCACCTGTCCCTGCAGCACGTGGAGGACTGAATTCAGCACGATTCCCTCGTCGCATTGCACACCCTTCACTCTGTCTTCTGGCTGTGGAACTTCTCATTCACCTCAACAGAAGGTCAGTCCCGTAGATGAGAAGAAATGTCAAGAGGAAAGCTAAAGTATTACATGAAATGTTTGTGTTAGCCATAAGTGATACGATCCAAATAATTTGGCATGAAGGCTGCTGAATTACTGGGATTTTTTATCCAAGCGTTCCAATGAGTTGTAGTATTTTGGAGAGATGTGATTTTCACAGTGAAGGATTGTTTTCGGTTGGAAATAAAATATTTATATATTTACTTGTCATCAAATTTCAGTTGCTTTTGTGGCATTTTTTCTGCCTTTGAAGTGACACTGATTGTGAAATTTCAAGCATTTCATTTACACTGATAAATTGCCCATACCAAATCCGTGAAAATTTGAGCGATACGCACGTAAGCACTTCAAATCTTTATATTTTTGTTGCCTACATTTTTTTAAAATGTCGGAGACAAAAAGTTAAATTAAAAGGTAAGTTTCTGGTTGAGGTATATTAAGCATGCTGTGATAATATTTAACTCAGCAGTTACTTATCATTTCTGTAAAAGGCCGGTGATGGTGTACAGTTTCTTTGCCTTCAAGTCTGAGACATAATCTCCTACACATTATCAGTACAGCCACAGCAAGAGTCTAGGTATTCACAGTTGCTGCAGCATCATTAAATAAAGCACAAATAAATAAATACTCCAAGGCCTTGTTTTATGCCCATTTGCTTTACACCTTATTTCTTTAATGTCTCTTGGCCATTTTACACCACTTCTTACTGTGTGCTCTTTCATTTTTGGTTTAACACCCTGGCTGGTTTATTCACAATAGGAGCCACCTCGAGATTGTATTGTCCATAAAAGTGACATGACCCTAGTTTTACAATACAAAATTTAGTTGCCCAGGATTTATGCACCTCTGATTTTATATGTTATTGTTGCCAGTTACAAAAGGATTTTGGATTAGTGGCATATGTTCCCTTTTCCATTTCCAAATTCAGTATCTTTCATTCGGTATATTTCATGACATTGGCCATTAGTCTGTTTGCCTTTGTGCTGAATGTGGATTGTCACTTGGTAAATGTTCGAATCATCAAATTCTTGGATGAAGGAGCCTGGAGGTACAGTATTATGCCCAAATTATTTGCAAGTGATAGTGTGTATAAAGAGGTTTACAGACTATACCAACTATGAGGACTGTGTATGTCTTGAAGCTTTCTTAGTGGCAGTATTCAGTGACATCTCGGGCACACAGCCACTTTGAGGTGTGAAAGCTGTCCAGCGTTTCAGGAACTGACTTCATCCCCATCTTTTTATCAGTAGCAGCCAGAAGATGGGGACAGAGTCAGTCCCTAAAACGTTGGGGAGCTTTCACACCTTGAAAAAAGCTGTATGCCCAAGATGATCGTATTGTATTGTGACTGTAATTTGTATTTCTAATTATATTAACTTTGTGTTTGTTCTCATTCTGTGCCAAAATACAAACTCCGTAAGATTACTGTTGCAATGAATAGAAGCTTATTGTACCAGCGACCGTTAACTTCATGACCGAAATATTTTCTTTCAGGTATTATGAGATGCCGGTTGAAGTTGCAGCTTCATATCCTGAACGACCGAATGAATCAACGCATCTTCAGGGGTTAGTTCACTGTCTACAGCGACTTGTTGCTTTGTGTCGAGATAATGCACAGAACTGCCTGCTGTTGGCAAACAGTGATCTCATGACAAAATTACTTAAGGGATTTACACCTGTTCTGTCTGTCAATGAGACTAAATTTACTGGTGAGTCTGCAGTGATTATTTTATGTCTACAGTAATTAGGAAGGGTAAAAGATAACCACAAGCATTTTCCAGTGATTGGTTTCATTCAGATTGAAATGATGTGTGTGATTTTTGGTTTGTAGCACAGTTTTTCATAGTTTATATAATAACATTTAGGATACTTGGATGTGGGACTTCATCCATTGTTTGGTAGTCAGATCAGCACACAATATTTTGGAAACTAGATCTGTTTCTGTCCTCATTTGAAGAAGTGGTGAGACTAATCTCAGTTGCTGACCTTCACATTAGCATAGAAGCAGATCCTGTTTCCAAAATGTTATATTCTGTTCTGGGTACTAAGTTATGGACAGAGTTCAGAAACCCAGTAATACTAAGTGTAACATACAATTGTCTATACAGAATTTTGGCTTGTAAACCCGACAAAAAGAGACAACTTGGAAGACCTAGGCATGGGAGAATATTGTTAGAATGGATCATTTAGAAATGGGTTTTGGGGGCATGTACTGAATTGATCTGGCTCAGGATAGGGACAAGTAGCTGGCTCTTGTGGACATGGTAATGAACACTTGGCTGGCATAAAATATGGGGAATTTGTTGACTAACTGAGGAACTATTAGCTTGTCATGAAGGACTTACTGCATGGAGTTGATTAATATACGATTGTCAGAACCTGACAGAATTTAGAACGCTTCAGAAGATATGAGGAATAGACAGTGTATTTGGCAACTGGTGAGAGCACTGTGGTGCTGATATGTAATGTAATGTAATGTAATATGCTGCAATGCATTCATTGAACTCTTGTCCTACCACCCAGGAATTGTAACTTACCTTGTCTTAGAGAAAGTCTCAAGGTGCTGATGTTCATAAGCAGGCTTGGTGTCTGGAGGTACTCAGCAAAGAATCTTCTGTCCAATATCAAAAATTCTCATTTTCATTTTCTTTCAATGTTTCCAGGAATGATTGTGGAATTTGTGCATTCTGTGTGAATGAAATCTGCATTATTGTCATAATGATTTACTGTGTAATGGTTAAATATTTGCATGAAGTTTGTCACTTTCATTTATGTTACTCAGAGCTACAACGAATCATTCTGGAGCTGGTTGCCCAACTTGCACACTACAAGATCAGTGCCAAAGAACTGTCCCTATACCTCAATGTTTTTAAGTTCGAAAATCCTCCGCTGGTAAGTATCGTTATTTGATGCATTGAGATGCATGGTCTGAGGGTTTTAATAGAACTTTGTTCTGTTCTCCTCTGTTAAATATCAACTGTTAGAAATCATTTATAAGTTAGCACAGTAGATTTTCACTTAACCAGCATAAGTGGGGCTGACTGGTTGGTACGGCAGTTAATTGAAAAGCTGTTTAATGCAAGGAAATAAGTAAATGACAAGTAATAAAAATACAATGTAGAGTGAAATTGTTAGTGGCATTTACTAAGTATGATAATGATGTAGCTTTTACAGATTCACTGCACGGTATTAATTGTGGACATACCTAATTGTGATTGTTGTTGTTGTTGTTGTTGTTGTTGTCATCGTCGTCGTCGTCGTCGTCATCATCATCATCCTTTTTGTGTTGTCATCATTGTTGTCATCATCATCATCATCACCACCACCACCACCACCACCACCACAATGTAACTTAAGTCATTAAATTCTTTACTGAAATCTTTATTCTTGCTGTTTGTAGCCATCATTGCTTGTTTCAACAGAAAATTGTGGCTCTTGTGATAAATTATTTAGTTTAGAATCAAAGCAGTTATGGTGTAGAGCCAATTAAGAGCATAGGTTAAGAGAGAGTACATGGTGTTGTGTTATTTAATTTTATGTTTTTGAGAAGTTTTTGGCATGATAAAATCAAATTTGCTACAGAAGATAAAGATACATGAAATATATTTTTGTGGCCCAACAGTCCAACCTGGGCCTAGGCTGCCTAATTGTTGGGATTTGTAATCACACACACACACACACACACACACACACACACACACACACACACACACACACACATACACCTGGTAGGACTCCTCTGAAAGAGTGATCAGTTCATTGCAGAGACTGCTACCTATACAACACACAACAAACACAAGAGAGGAACATCCATGCCCTCAGTGGGATTTGAACCCATGATCCCAGCAACTGAGTGTATGCATTAGACGGCTTGGCCACTGGTATCAACTGTGACATATTAATAACCATATTTATTGTGCTGCTAGTTGAAAATTATACATTGACAAGGTGTTTGCCCATTAGAAATGCTGTCAGTTTCTAAAATTGTATAGTACTGGTACTTGATAGAGTGCATTGAAAATCTGTATATTCTGAAGTAAAGCATTTTTTCAACTTTCATTCATATTTTACTATGCATATTTAGTATACAAATAAGAGATGAAAATCAGTAACAGTAGCTTACAATTACAATTTTGTCTTACCATTCCCTTTTGTTTGCAGGGTCCACTGTTGATGGCGCTTACTACACTTGTAACAAGTAGCCATCCACAACCAAACTACATCCTGTGCTTCCCAACAACAGTAGAAACGTACAGTCCTGCACCCAGCCGCAGGCCATCAGGGTCAAACAGTCCAACTATTGATAGTCCCACAGCAGATAATGTAGCTGGCAACCTGGCTTGGACACTTCATCAGCAGCATATTAGAGCAGGTATAGAATTGAAACAGTTGCTTCTGGTCTGTATCTGGGCAGTGTCTGGTTTGAATCTCAACCATAATGCCAGGTGGTTCCTCTCAGTTTTTGTCAGTCTCACCAGGAAAGTGTGGGGATAGCATCATAAACTAAGGTATGAGCACTGCTTTCCATGTTCTTTGCAGTGCATTGCTCTCTGTCTTGCCATTATTTGATGCTGTATAGTCTGAGTTACTGATTATTTTGTTAAAGAACTTTCTGGTGCTTTGTGTTTGACCTGTGCTCTAAATATGTGTAAGTAATGGTGTCTGTATTTCCACTAAAACTTATACAAATTCTTAGGTATGTCTTTGAATTGTTTGTCTTTAATTTAATGTGAACCTCATTTCCTTAACAAGGTAAGGTTCAGATTTATATTTAAACACTTGGAAAGCAATTATTAATTTACTGAACTCTTGCGTGAAGCTGGGGTTTTATTTCCAACTGCTGCCCGGGCTGAAGGAGTTCAAAATTTAAATGATCTTAAAATGTACCCACATAGTACAGTGCACAGAGGATGATGGTGAAAGGTTAATATACAACTGGATATCTAATCATGATATTTTTACTGCATATTATCTTCCTTACAAATATCATCTTGATTCTCCTGGTCTTTACCAGTTTGAATGACGCATCAGTGAAACACAAATCACAATATATATTGCAGTAACACAAATCACAATATATATTCGAGCAACTGCACTATTATTATTCATGTTCACAAATTTGCTAAAAGCGGCTGTTAGCTTTGTCATGTCTGTTTGTCCATCCATCCACATATAACAACTCAGATTCCTCTGTATGGATTTCCAGGAATTTTAATAGTTTTTTTGAAAATCCATCAAGAAAATTCAAGTGTCATTAAGATGTGACAAGAATAACAGGTTCTTTACGTGTAAGCCAATATACATTTATGATCATACCTCGCTGAGTTCTTCTTAGAATGAGAAATGTTTTAGATGAAAGTTATAGAGAAAATCAAAACACAAATATTATGTGCAATAATTTCCCCCCCCCCCTCACACAAAAAAAATTGTGCCATTTATGAGATAACGTAAAAAATGTTGTAGAGCTGGGTAGGTCACTGATGACATACCACATACACATTGCGTGCTGGATAACTAGGCTACAAACACGTTCAGAATAGGTCTGTGTAATACTTATTGCTCGCCTTTGGCGACAGTGGTTGCAAGTATGTGCCTCAGTGTTATGTTTGTGTGTACATTGCCCATCTTGTTAGATACAGTAATATACAAGCGTATGGTAATGCTCATAGTATGCTTTTTAATCTTATTAACCATTTTAATATTTATAATTTAATGCAACCATCAGACATCTATGATGTAGATAGCCATTATTATATTTTTTTGGTGAAAACTTCCCTGATGATGGCCATAAAAGGCATAAACATGTAGGAGGATTACCACATGTTTGTACATTATTGTATCTAATTAGAGTGTAATTGGAATTTCAGGGATCACATGTTTCAATGCGTAATTTTGGTACTTGCAGGTGTAAAATCTTCCTGGTCACAGTGTGCTCTGTCACTTCCATTGAATCAAGACTTGGGCTGGTCATTGTGGCTTCAAGGCTTCTCTCTCTCATTGTGGTTACGACTGGAACGAGCTGGCACCTGCACAACACCTGGCCTGACTCGGAGGGCCTCATTTTCTACTGCCTCAGAAAGTAGTTCTACCTCTGACTGGGGTGTCATTAGTGATGCCTGGAATACAAAAGAACAAGGTAGGTATATAAAATGTCTTGGCACTGCAAGTCATTGTATTATGGCATCCTGTTATGTAATCTGTAAGTGTTACAAAATATATATATATATATATATACTCATTCAATGTAGTATGTTTCTTTCGATAAATGGTTTAGAGGCTTTATACATTTTTTTTATGTTCAGCCTACATACTGGATCTTTATTTGGAACATCCTGTTGCATATACAGTCATTTACTTAATTACTGCATGTAGCAAAGTCCTTCTAGAGAAGCTGACCAGTTGTAAGTAGTCAAGAAATTCCCCGCATTTTATGGAACCCGAAGGTGCATTACCGCATTTACAAGTGCCTGTCCCTAACCTGAGCCAGATCAGTCCAGTCCATGACCCCCAATCCCACTTCCTTAAGATCCATCTTAATATTATCCTTCCATCTATGCATCTATACCATGGTCTTCCAAGTGGTCTCCATCTCTAATGTTTCTCCACCAAAACCCTGTGTACATCTCTCCTTCCCCCTGTATGGGTTAATTGCCCCTCCCATCTCATTCTTCTTGATTTGATCACCTGAATAATATTTGGTGAGGAGTACAGATCATTAAGCTCCTCATTATGTAGTTTTCTCCACTCCCCTATTACCTCATTCCTCTTAGGCCCAAATATTCTCCTCAGCACCCTATTCTCAAACACCCTCAGCCTATGTTCCTCCCTCAATGATGGAGACCAAGTTTCACACCAATACAAAACAATAGGCAAGATTATAATTTTGTATATCTTAACCTTTAGGCGACTAGCGTCCTACCCAGTAGGACGGCATTTAAATATCTCGGCGCTGCTTGAGGTACTAGCGTCCCGTTCACTAGGACAGCCACAGCCTCAGCCATTTAAATATTTCCCTCTCAATATATTTAGGGAGATTTCACTCATTCTTAGCACCACACTAGAAGTTTTT
>Ga0123355_10003020_pt1 | contig 23968 bp, 23 predicted proteins | sample TergutEmb28metaG_3_FD_89872 | JGI IMG/M metagenome (GOLD analysis project Ga0123355, IMG submission 89872) | Embiratermes neotenicus P1 segment gut microbial communities from Petit-Saut dam, French Guiana - Emb289 P1 | ecosystem: Host-associated > Arthropoda: Insects > Digestive system > Gut ... | reverse complement strand
TTATGCATAAACGTAAGTATTTTATAAACAATAAACGCAACTATGAGTATATCAAGCACAACCGTAATCGAAATAACATTTCGAAACGATAAAATTAGTTCAAGAGCTAATTGATACGCATTTCTGATTGTTTCCATATATACCCTTCCAATACAATGTACAACACCCCTTAGTATACAATAAAATCACCCGCTTGACAATGTAATTATTTGTAAATATTTTACTTGCTGTAGTTCACAGGGTAGCCGTAATCAAGTGATGTGTCACGGATTTTTCGCGACTGTATCTAAATCCTTTTAAGAAGCACGACTGCATGCGCAGCTACACCATCGCCCGAACCCGTAAAACCGAGCCTCTCCTCAGTAGTCGCCTTGACACTGATCTCCGACACACTCACACCAAGCACCAAAGCAATCTTGCTACGCATCTCATCTATAAACGGTGAAACACGTGGAGACTGCAACACAATCGTGATATCCGCATTCCCCAAGCAATACCCATGTGCATTAACAACACCATACACATGCCTTAGAAGCTCCGAGCTATCAGCCCCGAGCCACCTATCGTCAGAATCCGGAAAATGCGCACCAATATCACCTAGAGCCAGTGCCCCAAGCATCGCATCCATAAGCGCATGAAGCGCAACATCTGCATCAGAATGACCATCAGGACCGAACTCACAAGGAATCTCGACACCACAAAGTATAAACTTCCGCCCACCCTTTAATCGATGGACATCATAACCAAAACCAATCCTCATATTACTTAAGCCAACCCCTCATCGACTTCCGTAAGCTTCTCTCGCCCTCTGGCACGAGCTGCCTTCTTAGCTTGTTTTGCTTCCTCACGGCTTGCCCGTCTCTGCGCCTTTTGCAACAGAATTGCCTCTGCTACGACAATATCTTCCCCCGTTGTAATCTTAATATTGTTCCGTGACCCCTTTGTCACATGCACAGGTACACCTATAAGCTCAGCAGCCATACAATCGTCCGTAATATCAGGAGTCTCCTTTAGGGCCTTTGTTAACGCTCCTTTTATTATATCCGCATTAAACGTCTGCGGAGTCTGAATCTCGATCAGATCACTCCTGTCAACAGTCTCAATTATGACATCTCTCTTAGTCTTCTTTATGGTAGAGCTCACAGGAATACCCGGAGCAGCAGCCTGCTTTTTTATAGCCTTTAGTATAGTTCTTTCAATAATTCTCTCATCCACACAAGGTCTCGCACCATCGTGAATTGCAATAATCTCAGCCTTTAAAGACACCGCAAATACACCGCTTATTACCGACTCAAGCCTTGTCTTCCCACCCGGCACTACTCTCTTTGCCTTATCAATATCGTACTCATTACAAAGACTCTCGACCCTGGCTATATTTTCACTACGGGTAACAACTATGATCTCGTCAATGTAATCACAATTTTGAAAAACCATAAGCGTATGCGCTAACACCGGGATACTGCCCATCTTGACAAAAAGCTTGTCAGGACCATCCATTCGCTCGGACGAACCGGCAGCTGCTATTACGGCAGTTGTGAAAGGAGCAGCACCTAAGAGCCTGAGCAGTAGTCTGAAAAAAGATGACATCATAATGACGATTCCTTCCAGCTAAATAAAATTGCGGAGGCTGTTAACCTCCGCTTAAAATTATATTTGTCTCGGAGCGTATTAGGCAAGCGAAGCATTTATACGTGACTCTACTTCTTCATACGAAAGCTTCTTAGATAGAACAAGCTCCGATATAAGAATTTGTTTCGCCGAATGCAGCATCTTCCGCTCACCTGTTGAAAGTCCCTTTTCGACATCTCTTGACATGAGACCCTTTACAACACGTGCGACTTCAAGCAGGTTGCCACTCTTGAGCCTCTGCATATTCTCACGGTATCTTCTATTCCAATTAGAAGTCATCTCAGCATCAATACTCGGCATCGACTCCATAAGCTCATCCGCTTCATTAGAATCAACTATAGGTCTGACACCAATCTGCTCGGTACTCTCGGTCGGAATCATAACGACCATGCGACCGGCAGGCATTTTCAAGATGTAGTATTGACGGGTGCATCCGTTCATTTTGCGTTCTTCAATACTATCGATTACCCCTGCGCCATGCATGGGGTGCGCTATCATATCGCCAATACTAAACATTAATAAAATCTCTCCCATACGCCCGGCAATGTTAAAAACGCCCACTTTAATAAACTAACGCTTTGCCGTGACAAAAAATTCGAGGGAAAATTAATTGCGCTCTCGCAACAAAAGCTCTGCAGCCAAATATACGCAAACTCCCCCATTACTCATAGTATAACCTTTTTTTCAGCAAATCGCAAGTGTTTACATAACAAATCTTCATAAAAATATATTATTGATTGATTCATCATTATAAACTGACTAAAATTAGCCACATTTGAGGGTAGCCGAAATCAAGCAATGTGTCACGGATTTTTTGCGTATGAAACTTCGTTGAAATTTCAATGGGCGCTACGCACCCGTGGCTTTCGCCACTTGTTCGCCTTTGGCGAACTCATCTTATTATAGGGCGACAAGGCCCGTTCTAGCGGAAAATTCGAGGCATATTGCTTGACTTAGGCGGCTTATTCGTAATAAACCGGAAACCCATGTGAGTTTCCGGTTTAAAAATATTCTACTTCTTATTCAGCATCTTCGCTTACTTCATCATCCGCCTCATCTTCGAGTGGAGTAGGATTGTCAGTATCATATACAACAACAGGTGAATTGTCTTCTTCCATTGCCGCTTCGACATCTTCTTCCTTCAAAGGCTGAGACGACGAATCGATTAATGCCCTGATGCTAAGCGAAACCTTCTTGCGATCATTGTCAATCTCAGTAATCTTAACATCGACAAGCTGACCTTCTGAAAGCACCTCTGACGGCAAACCAATTCTGTGGTCAGCAATCTGAGAAATATGGATAAGACCATCAACTCCCGGATAAATCTCAGCAAATGCGCCAAATGGCATCATTTTAACAATCTTAACATTTACAACATCGCCCACAGCATTAGTGGTTGTAAATTTATTCCAAGGATTGTCTTCGAGCTTCTTATATCCAAGGGAAATTTTTCTGTTTTCTTTATCAAATGACAAGATATATACCGAAACTTCATCCCCTACAGACATCACTTCTGATGGCTGCTTGATACGAGTCCAGCTAAGTTCAGAAATATGAATCATACCGTCAACGCCACCGATATCAACAAATACACCATAAGACGTCATCGACTTAACAATACCGTTATACTGCTTGCCTACTTCGATTTCATTCCAGACACTTTCTGATTTCTCACGGCGCTCGTCCATTTGAACAGCACGAATCGAGCCTACGACACGTCTTCTGGATTGATTTACTTCTGTAACACGAAGCTTGACAGTCTTCTTGACAAGCTCAGTCATCTGAGCTGACTTCGGTAATCCTGTTTGAGAAGCAGGAACAAAAACACGAACGCCCTTGATGTTGACCACAACTCCGCCCTTGTTTTCTTCAACGACAGTACCCTCAACGATAGTTCTGTTTTCCTTTGCTTGCTCAATGATATCCCAATTCTTAATAGCATCAAGACGTTTCTTCGAGAGCATAACCATGCCTTCAACATCGTTGACACGCATGACAAAAGCTTCTATCGAATCACCGATTTTGATGATTTCGTCTATATTTGTATTTTCATCATCAGTGAATTCGTCCGTGGGAATATAGCCGGATTGTTTAGTGCCTAAATCCACTGAAACTTCGGTCGCTGTAATTGAGGTCACTATACCGGTTACTTTTTCCCCGGTATGCAAAGTCTTAATCGACTTTTCGAGCATTTCCTCAAATGTTTCTTGACCTTGTGCTGACTCTGATTCTTCCGCTTGAGCATCTGTAACCTCTGCCTCACTCTCAGGCACACTTTCCTGTACCTCGTTTACTACTTCGGCCTCAGTTGCTTCTTGATGGGTGACTTGTTCTTCTTCTTGAGCTCCATCCAAACCTAACTCTTCGATCATTTTGTGGGTGACCTCCTTAATTATCCACGCCGGTGTCGACGCGCCGGCAGTTATGACGACGATGTCTGACTGACGGATACTTGTGCCTTCGAGTTCATCTGCATTTTGTGCAAAAATAACCCTCTGGCAATGCTCCTTACAAATATCCGCAAGTCTAAGGCTGTTGGCACTATTTTTCCCTCCGACTACTATCATAACATCTGCAATTTTAGATAGTTCGGCAGCCTCCTGCTGGCGTTTGCAAGTTTCAGCGCATATTGTATCAAATATCTTTTGATTTGTACACTCTTTTTTTATAATTTTCACACATGAATTATACTCTGCCTCAGAATTGGTAGTCTGAGAAATTACCGAGACGGGTATTTGAGTAAAGTTTTCACTGCTAATCCATGAGGATATCTCATCAGAATTCCCAAATATAATGCAGTTTTCACACCAGCTTGCTATCGCTATAATCTCCGGATGTGTGCGCTCTCCGATGGCTATAATTAGCCTTCCCTGCTCTGACTCGGCAAGAACAATATCATGAATTTTCTTTACATAAGGGCATGTGGCATCAACAATATTGCAGCCTAATTCTGTAAGCTTTTCAATTTCACTTTTTGAAGCACCATGAGAGCGGATTATAACTGTTTCACCCTCAGAAATTTCGGAAATATCATTAACCTTGCGAACACCCTTTTTTTCAAGATCTGATATTACATGGTCATTATGAATTATAGGACCAAGCGTAACGCAATTTCCCTCTTGCGCAGCTGTCTTTTCACATATGGCTACGGCTCTTTCCACCCCGAAACAAAAACCAGCCGACTTAGCTACAATAACACCCATTTATCTGTCCCCTCAGCTTATGTAGTCTTAAATGGATTGAGCGATTCGATTGTTTCCATCAGGTCATCCGAAAGGCGCATATATTCCTCAGCAGAACGCTTGATTTCCGGCTTTTCTATGTAATAAGGATCTCCGATTACCAAGTGGAGCTTCTTAAACATTCCTTTCCTGCGAGGTGTATATATCGGAACTATGGGAACTGCCGCACGTTCGGCAATTTTTACAGCCCCGGTTTTCGCCGCTTTAGCCTCATCACCTATCACTCGTGCACCTTCGGGAAAGATTGCTACTTTTTCGCCTGCTTTTAGATATGAAAGCGAGCTCTTTATTGTGGTGATATCAGCCATTCCACGATCAACACTTATTGCTCCGAGCTTTGTTACAAGCATTGCCAAAACAGGTGTTTGGAACAATTCTATCTTAGCTATAAAATGCAAAAAGTGATCAGGACCAAATGCAAATGCAACAAATATCGGGTCTAACACACTTGAGTGATTAGAACAGACCATTGCAGCTCCTTCCGGGATTTTCTCACGACCCGTGATATCAAGCCAATAGAAGATGCCAAAAAGCACACGTGCAACACGAAATGCCCTTCTATAAAATCTGTAGCTTGGTTTCCATTTAAACCTTGATGCCATTAACAAAACCTCCTACGATCTAAAGTCTTCTACCAGCTTGCAAAGCGCTCTAAAACTTTCTTCGAGATTAAGCTCCGATGTATCAAACAGTATTGCATCATCAGCAGCTTTTAGAGGGGCTGCTGCACGCTCACTATCGTTTTTATCTCTTAATGCCATATCACGCTCAACGTCCTCAAGCTTAGTGCTTGCATCTTTATCAACAAGCTCTAAATATCGCCTGTATGCACGCTTTTCAGGCGCTGCCGTAATAAATATCTTAAGCCCCGCATTAGGCAGTACGACAGTCCCTATATCTCTGCCATCCATAATGGCATCATACTTCACAGCCATCTCACGTTGCATAGATAGCAAAAAAGCCCTGACAGACGGCATAGCCGACACATCAGAAGCATACTTAGATGCTTCGGGAGTTCTGATAAGCCCTGTGATATCTTCCCCATTAAGTATCATTCGTTGCTCGTCATTATCATCATACTTCATCTCAAGATTAATTTCAGACAGTAATTTAGTAACGCCGGTTTCATCTTTCGAATCGACTTTATTTCTCAGAGCATACAGCCCTACACAGCGATATAATGCTCCTGTATCCACATATATAAGCCCAAAATGCTTAGCTACCATCTTAGCAAGCGTACTCTTTCCTGCTCCGGCAGGTCCATCAAGCGCAATACTTCTGTTTTCCATTTTAAAAACCCCTTTTTAAATAAATTAACTGTGCGGAACACTGAGCGCATCGTCTCTTACTACTATGCGATACGCTGAGGATAGCGTGCCCTACGATTTAATTGCCGTTGCAGCAGCAAATGCCGTTGACCATGCGATTTGTAAATTAAATCCACCTGTATAGGCATCTGCATCAATTATTTCTCCTGCAAAATAAAGCCCGCTTACCAGCTTTGATTCCATAGTTTTAGGATTTATCTCGCTAAGTTTGATGCCACCGGATGTTATGATAGCTTCATCTACAGGTCGTAAGCCGTCTATATTAATACGAAAATGCTTTATAAGCTTAACTAAATTCTGCCTTTCTTCACGGCTGACAGAATGAACTTTCTTATCGGGCGCAATTCCCGACCTTTTTATAATCACCGGGATTAAAGACTTAGCAAATAAATCTCCAAGAGCATTGCCGAAATCACGGCTTTTATACTTTTCAAAATCCTTTAAAATCCTAAGATCGAGTTTTTTATCGTCCAGCCCAGGTTTTAAGTCAATCATGACATGATAATCTTTCGTTTCAAACGCTCTCATATGCGCACTTGCAGACAAAACAAGCGGACCTGACAGCCCAAAATGAGTAAATAGCAATTCTCCCAGCTCAGAAAAAATCTTCTTTTCACTTTCAAACACTGTAAGAACTATATTCTTCAAAGTCAGCCCCTGCATAGACGAGCACAACTCAGGCTCAGCGCACAGCGGAACAAGTGAACCTCTGAGCGTTGTCACCGTGTGCCCGAGTTTCTTTGCTAAATCATATCCATCACCCGTTGAGCCTGTTGCCGGATACGATTTACCCCCTGTTGCAAGCAAGACATTATCACAAGACACAGCTTCCTCGCCTGCGGTAACAGTAAATCGGTTATCTTGTTTCACAGATATATCTGTCACTCTGCCTTGCTTTATAATAACTTCATTCTTTTTCAATAACCGTCTCAGCGCATCTACAATTTCAACAGATTTGTCGGACTCTGGAAACACTCTGCCCCCTCGCTCGGTCTTGAGCCGTACTCCGAGTGACTGAAACATCTCCATAGCATCAGCAGGTGAAAAGCCATTTAACGCACTGTATAAAAACTTGTTCCCTGTCGGAATATTATCCAGAACTTCCGATATCGAACAATTGTTTGTAAGATTGCATCTGCCCTTGCCTGTAATAAAGAGCTTTCTGCCCAATTTTTCATTTCTCTCAAACAGCAGCACCTTAGCACCACGCTTTGCCACCATTCCGGCTGCAAGCATTCCTGCTGCTCCGCCACCCACCACTACTAAATCATAGCTCATATTTGCTCATATACCCCATATTCATCCCATATCTGCTCAAGTCGCTCAAATCTCTCATACAAGTCAACAGGAGCTTTTTCGCTCACAGCCACAATCAACGCATTTACCAGGCTCTGCGGTGCTACCAAAGTATCAAGAAAGGATATCATATCGCTTCTTGAGCACAGCAAGATATCTGTCAGCGGAGCAAGCGGAGACAGCCGTCCATCAGTGATTGCGATTATCTTAGCACCGACATCACGGGCATATTGCATCGCTTTTAATGTTCTCTTTGAATAGCGAGGAAAGCTTATTGCAATGAGCACATCGCCTTTTGAGAGCATAAGCAATCTTTCAAATACCTCATTGTCAGGGCATTCTGTTATAAGGCGTGAGTTATTTAAGACCAAACCGAAATTAAATCCCATAAAACTGGCAAGAAAAGAAGAAGACCGCATGCCAATTATATAGATATTTTTAGCCTCTACTATAGCATCGACAGCCCGTGTAAACTCACCGCTGTCAACTTCTTCCATAGTGCGCCTAATCTGTTCAATGTCTGAGGAGAGCACATGTGTAAGTATATCGTCGCTGTCCATAATATCTTTAGCGACCTTTATTCTCTGTACCGATGTAAGCTTACTGCGGATCATATCTTGGAGAGCTCTGCGCATCTGAGGATAATTGTCATATCCCAGTTCACCGGCAAATCGTACCACAGTCGATTCGCTGACTCCTGCAAAATGCGCAAGCCTTACAGCGGTCATAAATGCCGCTTTATCATAGTTGCTTATGATATATTCCGATATTTTCTTTTGGCTTTTCGAAAAATTCCCTGAGGCTTCCTCGATGGCTGTCAGAATATCTATTTCCAAAATGATTTCCTTTCATCTTCCGTCAAGTGTCGCCATTTGCCGACCCCCAAGTCTCCCAGCCCTACCGTGCCTATAGACACACGCTTTAAAGACAAGACCTTGAGCTTAGAGCTTTCACACATCTTTCTAATCTGCCTGTTGCGCCCCTCAGTTATAGAAATACTTAAAATCCCGCCATTTTCAGTCATCTTGAGTAGCTTGACACTTTTTGCTCTGACCATATTCTCATCTATAAGCATTGGTTCAGACAGAGCCTTAAGAGCACTCTCTACATCTCCAGTTACTCTGACTAGATATGTTTTGATTTTACCGCTTGAGGGGTGAGCCACCGCATTTGCAAATTGCCCGTCATTGGTAAGCAGAAGCAAGCCTTCTGAATTCAGATCAAGTCTTCCGACAGGATATATCCTTGTTCCGACACCGGCTGTAAGCTCCATCACGGTCTTTCGCCCTCTGTCATCGCTGACAGAGGTGATATATCCACGCGGCTTGTTGAGCATGATATAGACAAGCGAGCTTCTTCTACCCAGCCGGATTCCATCGACAACTATCTCATCACAAGACATGTCTGCACTCTGCCCAACATGCGCAACAGCACCATTGACCAAGACACGACCATCGGCAATCATTTTTTCAGCCTCACGGCGAGATGCCTTGCCGTGAGCTGATATTATCTTTTGAAGACGATCAGGCATTACTAATCGTTTGCAGCATCTGCTTCACTGACACCTTCGCCCTTGTTCTTCTCAATAAAATCTGAAATTTTATCAAGAACATCAGGAACAGTGTCAATGATACGGTCAATCGTGGAGTTGCCTGGTGGCGAAACATGTAATAGTCTCACATTTCCCTCTTTTATGACGATAAAAGCAACAGGGATTATGTTCACACCTGCTCCTGCACCGCCACCGAAATTAGCGGGTGTAGTAGCTGACTTCTTAGCAAAGTCTGAACCCCCTCCTGCAAACCCAAATGTGACTTTAGATACAGGAATAAGTGTTACGCCATCTTGTGTGTTTATCGGCTCTCCGATAATTGTGTTGGCATCTGCCATTTCTCTGACTTTTTGCATTGTGGTTTCCATTAACTCATTAATTTGATGTTTTTCCATTTTCGCTGTCTTCCTTTCCATCAATAATTGCATTATCGTTGTTTGTATCTTCTTTTTTGTCTTTATCAACTACAGCATCTTCTACAGCACCCTTAGCACCCTTCGGGTTGCGCTTTAGAAATATCTTCACAATCGGAAACAGTGCTAATACAATATACACAGCTTCCCAGACCGCAAGGGAAATAGCCGCATTTACATATATCTTCTGCTCTGTCGATATAAAATCAACATCTGTACTAAAGTCACGATGCTTTATCCGAAAATGCTTGTCAAGTAATGGTGAAAGCGTGCCCAAGGCTGCATTTGCTGCTCCGTAAGTCATAGCTGTTTTATACGCATCGCTTCCGGCAGCTACGAAATGTATTGTCAGTTCTTTTATAAGAATCCGTCGCTTTATACGTCCCAGCATGTTTTTTATCGGTGGAATCAAAGCTAGAAATCCCTTAAGTCCGCCGGGCATTTTAAATGGTGGTTTGTCTTTATCTTTTTCTTTCTTTGCTTCTTTTTTTGCTTTCTTAAGAGCTTTTTTTTGCTCCTTTTTCTCTGCTTGCTCAGGTGTGTCTTCCTTTTCCGGGTAGATAGTAACATAAATCGGTCCGACATAAACCTTTGCTATTACGCCCTCTGAGCTATATTCAACCCATATGCCAAAGCGCAGCAAAGCTATTATTAACAAAGCTAAAATAACAATAAGTAATGCTAACATAGTAAACTCCAACTTCGCTTCGTGGTCTTTTTGGCTTATTTCTTCGGGATGCCGGGGACAGCATCCCCTACAACAATTGGTCGGTTTGATTTGTTTCTGCGGGCTACACACAGGTCGCCCCTACAAAAACAGGAAAATTATGTCAACTGTCAATCGTCAGCTGTTCTTCGTCCGTTTCCTTTGCTCTAAGCTCTGCAATTGCAGCACTTATTCCCTCTCTTGCATCATCAGGCGTTTCAATCTTCGGGAGCATGGGCAGCTCCTTAAGAGATTCCAAGCCGAATGTTCTTAAAAAAGCATGTGTCGTCCTGTATAATGTCGGACGTCCCGGAGCACTCAGCCTGCCACATGACTCTATGAGCCCTCGCTCCAGTAACATATTAACAGTGTATGTGCTATCTACTCCCCTGACCTGCTCAACATACGCTCTTGTTACAGGCTCAAAGTATGCAACTATGGACAGCACCTCAAGTGCAGGCGGAGATAATTGCGGTGGTTTTCTTGTTTCAAGAGCAAGGCGTATATAATCGGCATATTCAGGCGAGCTACACAGCTGCAGTGCTTCATCAAGCTTCAAGAGCCGAATTCCCCGTCGCTCAAAGCTATATCTGTCACGCATCCTATTCGCTGCTGCATCAATGTCAAACTCGTCAACACCTAAGACCGATGCTATCCTGGATATCTTTACAGGTTCACCTGAGACAAACAAAATCGCTTCTATTACATTATCTAAATCATGATTTTCCATACTTCTATAATGACCAATCCTCTGTAATTTCCCCGGCTAACGGCTCACGCCCTACTCCTGAATAGGTGATAACAATTTCATCTTGCTCACCTGACAGTGACAGACTTCCTATCTTGCAGAGCTCAAGCACTGCGATAAGTGTCGCTACAAGCTCAGGACGGTTGCGTGCATCACGAAAGAGAGTCGCTACATGTATCTGCCCTATCTGTCTAAGCCTATCTAAAATTTCTGAAATTTTCTCAGGAATCGAAAATTCAATACGACTAGGTATGACCATTTCCCTTGGATTCTTACTGCTCAAGAGCACATTTTCTCTTTGTATGACCCGATATAAAGCTTCTATAAGATCCATACTGACATGAACGTATTTATATTCATTATCAGGTGGGAGATACTCAGGCGGACCTGTCATAAGAGCACCGTCGCGAGAGTACATTCCCGATAAAATCTGCGAAAATTCCTTTATCTGCAAGTATACATCACCACGCTGAAGTTCTTCAAGAGACGATATAAGCTGCTCAAGCTCAGAAATTTCCTCTCCGCCGGATAAAAGCATCTTCGTCTTAATATATGTCAGATGGGATGCCATTGCGACAAATTCACTTGCAACATCTAAGTTAAGCTCAGCCATCTCATCTAAAAACGCAAGGTACTGGTCAAGAATCTTCGAAATGCTTATATCTTTGACTTCTATTTTGTCCTTGCTGAGTAGCTGCAATATAAGCACCAGCGGACCTTCGAAGTCAGACATTTCATCTTTAGTTTTGACTACACCTTCTAACTTAAAAACAGGAGCTTCCATCCGGTACCTCAACTAATAATTTCCAAAATATAGCGTCTATTCGCCAGCGAAAAGGCGGTTCGCCACACCGGGACAAAACTGTCAAACAATGTTCCTATAGCACTTGATAATGCATCACGAAAAACCGGAATATTCAGTAACAGAATAAGCACAAACATACCGTATCTCTCGTATCGCATCAGCTTAAAGTAGCTTTCTTCGGAAAATAACGAAAAAAGAATTTTGGAGCCATCAAGCGGTGGTATAGGTAGCATGTTAAAAACCGCAAGCATTATGTTTATCTCAACAATCCTAATAAAAAGAGTTTGTATAAACATCGAAATGTTGGGTGGCAAAGATACTATGGGCATGTACAAAAAACCAAATGCAAGCATCGCTATAAGCGCAAAGATAATATTAGATAATGGTCCTGCAAATGCTGTCACTGCCATATATCTCTTAGGATGCTTGAATGTGTACATGTTTACAGGCACAGGCTTAGCCCAGCCAAATCTAAAAAGTACAATCATCAGAAGCCCGAAAGGATCAATATGCTTAACCGGATTAAGTGTCAGTCTGCCTTGATTCTTAGCGGTATTGTCACCGAGTCTGTAAGCTGTAAATCCATGCGCAAGTTCATGCACTGTTATACAGAGCATAAATGGAATTACGATGAGCAGAATCTGCATTATCATTTCTTCCATACTTGCATTAGCCGGAAACAAGTTTTCCAGAGGGTTTCTAAACATTTGCCCACCCCTTGACCGCATCATTTATCGACCCCAGCAGCAATTCTTTGTTTGTACCTTTTTCAGCGGAAAACGGAATAATCTCCGTGCCCTCAGGTAGATCCAGCATCTTTAGAATTGTCTCCATGTTTCCATCTTTTTCGCTGTTTTTTACCTTATCAATCTTATTTGCAACTATGACCATCGGACAGCCTGTAGCCTTAAACCACTGCGCCATAGTGATATCATCTTTTGTCGGCGGATGGCGGGAGTCAACTATCATCACGCCCAATGCAATATGATCAGCAGCAGAAAAGTAAATCTCCATAAGCTTCGACCAGCGAGCTTGCTCAGTCTTTGCGACCCTGGCATAGCCATAACCGGGTAGGTCTACAAAGTAAGCAATACCATCAATCAGAAAATAGTTTATATGAACGGTCTTACCCGGTCTTGAACTAACTCGTGCGATGTTCTTGCGATTAAGGAGCTTATTTATAACCGAAGACTTGCCGACATTTGACTTGCCGGAAAACACTATTTGTGGCATACCGTCCTTAATAAGACCATTTGCAACTGCCGCTGATTTTATAAATTCTACATTGTGAAGATTCATAATAGTTACCTTATCGTAGGGGCGAACTGCATTCGCCCGTAAATTAATGTTTGATTACAGTCTCAGAACTTGATAAACGCACTGCGCTACCCGTAACTGCCGAAACCGTGTCAACCGCATCATCCTTATCAATTTTCGAAAAATCTATTGCAATATCAAGGATATAGTCAATATTATCCGCAGTAATAAAGTTTAACTGCTTTCTTACAGCTTGATCAATTTCTTCGAGATCCGGCTCATTTTCAGCAGGAATTATGACAGTCTTTATTCCTGACCGCAGTGCTGCCATAGTCTTTTCTTTAAGACCGCCGATCTGCAAGATACGTCCACGCAGCGTGATTTCTCCTGTCATCGCTATTTCACGTCTGACAGGCGCACCGGTAAGAGCAGAAACAACAGCAATGCACATTGTTATACCCGCCGATGGTCCATCTTTCGGAATCGCACCTTCAGGAAAATGGATATGGATATCATGAGTCTTGTAAAAATCAGCATCTAACTTAAGCCTGCTCGCCCTGCTTCGAATGTATGAAACCGCAGCATGTGCAGACTCCTTCATTACATCGCCGAGATTACCTGTAAGCTCCAGCTTGCCTGTTCCCTCTAAGACATTTACCTCGACCTCCAGCACACTTCCGCCTGTCTGAGTCCAGGCAAGCCCGTTGGCAATCCCGACTTCCAGCCCCAAAGACAGAATCTCAGGTTTATACCTACGCACACCTAAGAATTCTTCCAGCATGTCTTTGCGAATATTAACAGACTTAATTTCATTAGATGCTATCTTGGCAGCAGTCTTTCGGCAGACCGCAGCAAGCTCACGTTCTAAGATACGAACTCCGGACTCACGAGTATAATTGGCTATGATGTCAAGCACAGCATCATCCTTGAGCCTGAGTTGATTACCGCTCAATCCGTGCTTCTTGCGCTGCTTCGGCACGAGATGTCTTTTCGCTATTTCGAGTTTTTCCACATCAGTATAGCTTGTAAGCTCTATAACTTCCATTCTGTCAAGAAGCGGACGCGGGATTGTCTGCGTTGTATTGGCAGTGGTTATAAACATAACTTCCGACAAGTCAAACGGAACTTCCATGTAGTTATCTCTAAATGTCGCATTTTGTTCAGGGTCAAGAGCCTCAAGGAGTGCAGATGCGGGATCACCTCTATGATCACGACCTAACTTGTCAATCTCGTCAAGTAACATAAGAGGATTCTTGCTCCCGGCCTGCCTTAAAGATGCAATTATCCTACCCGGCATCGCACCTACATAAGTCTTTCTATGCCCTCGGATCTCAGCTTCATCATGAACTCCACCAAGCGCCAGTCTTGCCAGCTTCCTGTTTAGTGCCTTTGCAACGGAAACCGCAACCGAGGTCTTACCTACACCGGGTGGACCGACCAAGCAGATTATAGCTCCTTTTACATTGGGCGATAACTGCCTTACTGCAAGAAACTCTAATATCCGTTCCTTGACTTTATCAAGTCCGAAGTGATCATTGTCTAATATCTTTCGTGCAGAAGCAATGTCAAGGCGCTCCTGTGTCGTTATTTTCCACGGCAGTTCCAGACAGACATCAAGATAGTTACGGATAACAGAAGATTCTGACGAGCCGAATGTCTGCTTTTCCAGCTTGTCTATCTCTTTTAAGATTTTTGTTTCTATTTCCTCATCAAGCTCTAGAGCCATAAGACGTTCCTTGTATTGTATCAGCTCAGATAGTTCATCAATATGCCCTTCACCCAGCTCAGACTGGATGATCTTAAGCTGCTCTCTCAATACATGCTCTCTGTGATTTCCCTCTAGCTTCATTCTCAGTTTTGAGTCAATTTGGCGCTCAATGGCAAGGACATCTATTTCTTTTGCCAGCAAGTCACAGATCATTTCCAGTCGCTTAACAGGATTTATAGTCTCTAATGCTAGTTGCTTCGATTCAGGTCTTGTGTATGTATTTTGGATAATATAATCAGCGATCTTTCCCGGATCAGAAAATCCAAACAGCGCAAGAACCGTTTCCTTAGCTACTCCAATTGAAAAGGCAGCATAGGTATCAAACAAATTTATGCTCTTGCGCATAAGAGCTTCAACTCTTGCGGTTTTATTAGTAACAACGACCTCAGGCAGAATCTCGACTTGAGCTGTGAAGTATTTTTTGTCAGATTGCATCGATAAAAGCCGTGCACGAGAGCTTCCCTCGACCAGCACTTTCATGCCACCGCCGGGCATTTTTAATATCTGCTTAACCGTACATACTGTTCCGATTTTATATAAATCTCGCTCTGAAGGCATATCCTTAGTTACATCTTTTTGAGCAATCAGAAATATCTTTCTATCACTGTTTGTGGCAGCATCAAGTGCGCTTGTAGACATAGACCGCTCGACATCGAAGTTAAGCAGCATATTGGGAAATACAGAAAGACCTCGAAGCGCAAGTAGCGGTAGATATTCTATTATAATCTCATCATGTTCATTCATTTGTGGCTTCTCCTTTCCTTGCAAGGGTTTTTGCCAGGGACGAAAATCGTTGTGCTTGGAACATAGATTCCCTCGGCTTAAGCTTTTATAAGCTTTAAGAAATAATGGGTGTAGGGGCAACAAGCCCCTACCACTAAAGGTCATATCATATACATTAGGAAACAGCGACAGCATCAGGATCTATCTGAGGCTTGGGCTTTTTGGTTATAATCGCAGGCGCTCCCTCAGTGATACATTCCTTGGTAATCTTCACTTTATCAATCTTCTTATCAGAAGGAATATCGTACATTAATTGAAGCATTGATTTTTCCATTATACTACGTAGCCCACGTGCGCCGATCTCCATTTCAATTGCCTTATCAGCTATCGCTCCGAGAGCATCTTCAGTAAATTCTACTTTTACATTGTCATAACCGAGTAGTGTAGTATATTGACGGACAATTGAGTTCTTAGGCTCTTTTAAAATGCGTATCATATCGTCCCTTGACAGTGACTTGAGCGGAGCTATGACCGGCAAGCGACCGGCAAGCTCAGGAATAATGCCGAATTTCAATAGATCATGCGACTGAACATTACTTAATATTTCGCCCAAATCTTTATCTTTCTTGCTCTTTATATCAGCACCGAATCCCATACTCTTTTTGTCAAGGCGGTTTTCGATGATTTTGTCAATGCCTTCAAATGCACCACCGCAGATAAATAGGATATTAGCTGTATTGATGCTTATAAACTCCTGATGCGGATGCTTGCGCCCACCCTGAGGCGGAACATTAGATACAGTGCCTTCTATGATCTTTAGAAGTGCCTGCTGAACACCCTCACCGGAGACATCACGTGTAATAGATGCATTTTCGCTTTTTCTGGCAATCTTGTCTATTTCATCAATATATATTATGCCACATTCCGCAGCCTCAACATCAAAATCTGCCGCTTGCAACAGTCTGAGCAGGATGTTTTCAACATCGTCACCTACATATCCAGCTTCGGTGAGTGTCGTAGCATCTGCAATTGCAAAAGGAACTTTTAGAATTCTTGCAAGTGTCTGAGCAAACAAGGTCTTTCCGCTTCCTGTAGGACCTATAACAAGTATATTACTCTTTTGAATCTCTGAATCGTTTTCACTCATGTGCATAAGGCGCTTGTAATGGTTATACACCGCTACTGCAAGTGCAATCTTCACATCATCTTGACCTACGACATATTCATCAAGTATCGCACGGATTTCCGCAGGTTTCGGGAGTCTTGCAAGGTCTATATCAAGCTCCCCACGCTCCGAATGTAACATCTTCATCGGGGCAAACTCATCACCCAATATGCTGGTACACAAGCCCACACATTCATTACAAATATACGATGCTCCATGTCCTGCAATTATACGTTCAACCTGATCTTGTCTTTTCCCGCAGAAACTGCAACGAACGCCTTTGCCTTCGCCATTTTTCGTCATCTGCTATCGTCTCCTTTAACTATCCTTATCGCTTTAGATTGTAGGGGCGACCGGGAACGGTCGCCCCTGTATAAATATTTAGATACTATCGCTTAGCGCTTAGTTATAATACTGTCGATAAGACCAAAATCCAGTGCTTCCTGTGCAGTCATAAAGTTGTCACGCTCTGATGCTTCACGCACAAAATCGACGGATTTGCCTGTGTTTTCGGCAAGTATCTCATTTAGCTTGTTCTTTGTCTTTAATATCTTCTCTGCATGGATTTGGATATCAGTCGCCTGACCTCTGAATCCTCCCGAGGGTTGATGAATCATAACCTCGGCATTTGGCAGCGCAATGCGCTTTCCTTTCGCTCCCGATGAGAGCAAAAACGCACCCATACTAGCCGCAAGCCCAATGCAAATCGTAGAGACATCAGCTTTTATATATTGCATAGTGTCGTAGATTGCAAATCCTGACGATACAGAACCGCCGGGGCTGTTAATGTAAAACTGAATATCCTTATCAGGGTCTTGAGCTTCTAAATAAAGCAGTTGAGCAACAATAAGGCTTGCTGTTGTATCGTTAACATCTTCGCTTAAGATTATTATTCTATCGTTTAACAGTCTTGAAAAAATGTCATATGACCTTTCTCCCCTGGCTGTTTGCTCTACTACATACGGGACCAGACTCATTACGCCTCATCTCCTTTGCCTGACTTTGCATCATCTTTCTTCTTCGCAGGTGCTTTTTTAGCAGGAGCTTTCTTCGCCGCAGCTGCTTTTTTCGGCTTTTCTTCTGCCACATCGCCATCAGCTGCCTTGGTGGCGGCTTTCTTTGCCGGTGCTTTCTTAGCAGGCTCTTTCTTAGCTGCCGGCTTTTTTGGCTTTTCTTCTACTGCATCGCCATCAGCTGCCTTAGCGGCGGCTTTCTTTGCAGGTGCTTTCTTAGCTGCTGGTTTCTTTGGTTTGTCTTCTACTGCATCGCCATCAGCTGCTGCTGCTTTTTTGGTCTTTGGTGCGGCTTTAGCTGTTGTTGCTTTAGCAGTCGTCTTGGCAGCAGCCTTCTTCGCCTTTGGCTTAGCAGGTGCACCTTCGGCTTCACCCTCTGCCGGTGGATCTTCCGCAACACCGCTGTCGGTAACTATCTTAACTGCCATTCTTGTCTTGATATCCGAGACAACTCTATCTTGAGGAACTGATTCTTTAATCTTCTCAACTTCCATACCAAAGCGCTCTGAAGCCTCGGCATATTCTTTTTCGATATCCTCGTCACTGACTTCGATACCTTCAAGCTCAGCGATCTTTTCAAGTGCCAGCATAACCTTCACTTGTTTTTCACTGCTTACACGCATATTCTCTCTAAACATCTCAGGGGTCACATTCATCATCTTAAGATAATTGGCAGGATCCATGCCCATCTGCGAAACTTGATTAGCAAAGTTGTTCATAGACATGTCCATTTGTTCTTCAACCATAACATCAGGAACTTCTACATCCATATTCTCAACTACTTTATCAAGCAAGGCATTTTCAAATGCAGCATCAACTTCTGCCTGTCTTGCATTAGAAAGTCTGTCTTTGATGTCTGCTTTATATTCCTTAAGTGTATCAAATTCCGAAACATCTTTTGCAAATTCGTCATCAAGTTCAGGAAGTTGCTTTTCTTTGATTTCATGTAGCTTAACTTTAAAGACTACAGGCTTTCCGGCTAGATTTTCTGCATATTGCTCAGGGAACACTAAGTCAATATCTCTTTCCTCGCCTGCGGACATGCCCAAAAGCTTATCTTCAAATCCGGGGATAAACGCATTAGAGCCCAGTTCCAGCTCATAGCCTTCGCTCTTACCACCGTCAAACTGCTCACCATCCACATAGCCGTCAAAATCAATAACAACGACATCGCCGTTTATTGCCGGACGGTCTGCTTTTTCGATTCGGGCATTGCGCATCTGCACGCCTGCTACTTCGGCATCTATTGCACTGTCGGGTATATCTACACTCGGCTTAACAGCAGCAAGTCCCTTGTAGTCACCTAGTGTGACCTCAGGATAAACCGCTTGCACCATAGTGATTTCGACTCCGCTTTTGTCTTCTTTAATGTCTACATCAGTGACTTGAGGGTACCCCACTGCTTTGATATCAGTTTCTTTCGTGGTGAATTCAGCTACTTCCGGCATAAGGATATCCAGTGCGTCCGGGTGGAAAACCGAATCTCCGTACATTCTTTCGACGATTTTTCTAGGTGCTTTGCCTTTGCGGAATCCGGGCACTGAGATACTCTTTCTGTTTTTGATGAAAGCCTTACCTACTGCCGATTCAAACTCCTCAGGGCTAACCTCGACGATGATTTGATATTCGCTTTTCTCTTTTTTTTCACACGCTTTAATGTTCAAATTTTCTTCCTCCTACCGCTTTGAGCCAATTTGTTTTCTTTTACTGACAGGGGCTTTACGCCTTCATTGATCCCAACTCCCGTCAGCTTTAAAGGCATACCAAGCTATTTTAGCAGATAAACTGCACAATTGCAAATAGTAATTATGCTGATAATCAGAAAAATTTACGAAAAATTTTCTACCTGATCTTTTGGGGCTTGAAGTCCAAGTAATCAGACGAAACCAGCTCATAATTAATCCCTGCAACTTTGCCTCGCACCGCAAAACGATGCGCATAGCTATGAAGATGCCCATAATAGCACTCTTTGACATCAAACTCATTCATAACACCTATAATGTCATGACAGATAAAGTCTCTGAATCTGGGCGGATAATGAAAGAAACACAGCTTAACTTCGGCATCGCCTGCCGCTTGCAAGGATGCACGAAGCCTGCCTGTCTCACGAGCCATAATCTTCTTGTTATGCCCCATTTCAGGCTGCACCCCTTGCACCACATGAAGCTGATTGTCATCATCTTCATCATTAAGCCAGCCTCTTGTACCGCAGATTGCGATATCTTCATAGAAAAAACAATTATTATTTAAAATCTCGATATTATCTATACCATTTGCATCGAAAAAGCTTTTTATCTTCGATACTGTTCCCCACCAATAATCATGGTTGCCCTTGAGAATGATTTTCTTGCCGGGAAGCTCACTTATGAATTTAAAATCCGGAAGGCTTTCTTCAAATGACATCCCCCAAGAGGTATCACCGCACAAAACGCATATATCATCAGGCTCAAGCCGGGAAAATCCCTCTCTTATTTTTTCGATATAATTGCGCCAACTTCCGCCAAATACATCCATCGGCTTATCAGTACCAAGGGATAAGTGCAAGTCTCCTATTGCGTATAAGCCCATGCTGTCTACCCTTTCAAGAAATTGAGCACCTCTGATTTCATATCATTTACTAAGATTGATGTTTCAAACCTAATTTCTTTGTCCTTTAGACCTGCAAGAGGTGCAGGAATGGCAGTATTTGTATTTTGCTCCAGTAAGCCCAAGAGCTCCGCACCATCTCCTGCCTGAGGGCAATCAAGTGCATCCAGTACACTATCACAGAATTTATAGGGGCTTGCAGTTGAGACCACAACTGATTTTGTATTATCCCCTGTCTTGCTTCTATAGTCACGAAGCACCTTATAAGCAACCGCCGTGTGTGTGTCCATAAGATATTTATGATTGTTATATGTCTCGGAAATGGTCTTAAGCGTATCTTCCTCAGAGCACATTCCGCCTGCAAATATCCTATCAATTTCATCTTTAATCTTAGCATCGACAGTATAGAGTCCTTTCGTACTCAGCTCTGCCATCAGCTTGGATATATACATTCCGTCTCTATCTGCAGCATCAAACAAGAGCCTTTCAAGATTGCTTGACACTAATATATCCATTGATGGCGACACCGTTGTGAAGAACTTTCTGTTTCTGTCATACACGCCCGATTTTAAAAACTCTGTCAGAACATCATTGCTGTTAGAAGCACATATCAGCTTGCCAATTGGAAGCCCCATCTTGAGGGCATAATATCCGGCAAGAATATTTCCGAAATTCCCTGTTGGAACACAGAAGTTAACTTTATCGCCGATTTTAATTTCCGAGTCTCTTACCAAATCACAATATGCGGAGATATAATAGACAATTTGCGGAACGAGCCTGCCCCAGTTGATGGAATTCGCCGACGAAAGCATAGCTCCTGCTTTGCTAATGTCCTCTTGCAAATTTTCATCTGAGAAAATCATCTTAACGCCCGTCTGAGCATCATCAAAGTTCCCCTCTATTGCGACTACATTTACATTCCCGCCCTCTTGGGTTATCATCTGAAGCTTCTGAACATCTGACACACCCTCATTTGGGTAAAATACCATAATCTTTGTGCCGGGAATATCACGAAAGGCTTCCAGCGCCGCTTTGCCGGTATCACCCGAAGTTGCCACCAGTACGCATACCTCTCGATTTTCCCCGATTTTCTTAAGCGATGCCGTCATAAGATATGGCAGCATCTGTAGTGCCATATCCTTAAAAGCACAAGTCGGACCATGCCATAGCTCTAATACATGTGTACTCTCGTCATGCTTGTGGAGCGGAGCTATCGCAGTATGGTCAAAGCTGGGCACTGAATATGCTTTGTCTGCATACTCACTTATTTCTTCCGCACTAAAGTCACTTAGATACATGCCTAATATATATGCTGCTCTATCACTATATGACATAGGCACAAGTTCTTCCAGTACCTTCTCACTCAACGTCGGAAAAGCTTCAGGCACATAAAGCCCGCCATTTTCCGAAAGCCCTTGAGCTATCGCCTTGCCTGCTGTGATTTTCGTTTCGCTTCCTCTTGTACTTTGATATAGCATTTAAATGATCATTCCTTTCATATCACTTTCAGCACAAACATAACCATGAAAAAGGAATGGTTATTTCGTGCATCTCTTGCGGTTTCCGTTAGGAGAGCAAGTGCACATGCCCTTTGCATTTAGTTTGAATTTTTCAAACTAAATACCCCCTAAAATGCGTTTTCTAAATGTATTATATTAAGATTTGTCGTATTATCGTCCATATAAATCTCAATTACGTCAAATCTCGGTTGCAAATCCACCTGATACCTTGCAAGCCAGAAGCTTGCCGTGGCTTTGATTTTGTCTTGCTTTGCCTTAGTAACATGCTCTCGTGCATCAGCGAATTCTGCATTTTTTCTTAATTTCACCTCGGCAAATACTATGCAATCATTGTTTCTGACAATAATGTCAATCTCACCAAAACGAGAGCTATACCCCTTGCTTACCAGCTTATAGCCTTTTTTAAGAAGATATTCTAAGGCAATATTCTCGCCCAGCTCACCACGTTTTCTGATGGTTGTTTTATCCGCATTTGTGTCGCTGTGCATTTTCTTAAGAAATGTCCGTCGATGAATCTCAGAAATTCCGAACTCTTGTAATTTATCATAATGCAACTTCGTGCCGTAGCCTTTGTGCTTTTCAAACGAATATTGCGGAAATTGTTCTGCCATTTCAAGCATATATTGGTCTCTGCTGACTTTTGCAAGAATCGAAGCAGCAGCTATTGAAGCAGACTTTGAATCGCCCTTCACTATCACCCGGCTATCACAATTGACTTCGGGATCTCTGTTTCCGTCAATCAGAGCAATCGAAGGCTTGATACTAAGTGCATCAACTGCCCTGTTCATAGCAAGGAAAGTCGCTTGCAGAATGTTAAGCTCATCAATCTCTTTATGGTCAGCAATTCCTATTGCATAGTCAACGGCCTTATTTCTTATCTCATCATATAGTCTGTCACGGGTCTTCTCGGAGAGTTTCTTTGAGTCGCCCAAATCAGGGATATTTATTCCAAACGGTAGGATCACAGCCGCCGCATACACAGGCCCTGCGAGCGGACCTCTACCTGCTTCATCAACACCGCATATCAGTGCATATCCGTTTTCAAAAAGTTCACTTTCGATTGACCACAGATTAACCATTTCGCCACCACTCCGCTTAAGCGTAAGAGGATTAAATCCCCACATCACCTTGCATTTCCAGTGTTATTCGCCCCAGTTTTCCGCCTCTAAATTCATCAAGCAGGATAACAGCCATTCTGTTAAGATCAAGCTCACCGCCTGATATGAGAAACCCACGTTTTCTTGCAGCTTGCTCCAGTAATTCAAATCCGCTTGCATCGGCTGTAGGCACGATCTTGTACCTTTCGCTGAGTCGCTGGGGATAAAATGTATTAAGCCTAAACATAAGATTAGCTCCCAGAGTCTCTAAGTCCATGATTTGATCACGAATCGCACCTGTAAAAGCAAGATTTTCAGCCACAGTTTGATCTTCAAATCTAGGCCACAGCACCCCTGGAGTATCAAGGAGCTCTATACCTTTATCCAGCTTAATCCATTGCTTCCCTCTTGTAACGCCCGGTTTATCGGAGGTCTCTGCTGCCTTTCGCTTAGCTACCCTGTTTATAAAAGAGGACTTGCCGACATTAGGAATCCCCGCAACCAGCACCCTGAGCACTCTGCCCACTTGCCCTTTTGCATCATATCTAGCTATTTTTTCTGAAAGAAGTAAGCGAACCGCATTAGAAAATCCCCCTACACCCTTTCCGCTCTTACAATCCGTCTCAAGAACGATAGCACCGCCTGATTTAAATTCAGATGTCCATTTTTTCGTAGCATCAGGATCGGCTTGATCTATTCTATTTAGTATTATAAGCCGAGGTTTGCCCATAGTCATCTCATCAAGGTCAGGATTTCTGCTTGAATAAGGTATCCGTGCATCAATGACTTCACACACAGCATCAATGAGCTTTATATTATCCGCAATCATCCTGCGGGCTTTTGTCATATGACCGGGAAACCACTGAATATTCAAATCTTCTCGCATCTTAACCAACCATTCCTCTAACTAACGATTCCGATTCTGCTCCAGTCACGAGTATTAAACACATTAGCACCCGGTATCGCAATTAAATGCACCCTACCAAGAATATATCGAGTATCCACCATGCCAACAAGTGAATCACGACTATCCGCTGAACTATTGCGATTATCACCCATGACGAACACATGCCCGTAAGGCACAGTTACAGGCCCTTCAAACCTCGTCCTATTATGCATT
>Ga0123355_10003019_pt1 | contig 23970 bp, 23 predicted proteins | sample TergutEmb28metaG_3_FD_89872 | JGI IMG/M metagenome (GOLD analysis project Ga0123355, IMG submission 89872) | Embiratermes neotenicus P1 segment gut microbial communities from Petit-Saut dam, French Guiana - Emb289 P1 | ecosystem: Host-associated > Arthropoda: Insects > Digestive system > Gut ... | reverse complement strand
GTGGGGGGCGCAGAACACGCCTGTATGCACTTGTTATACGCACGCTTTTTTACTAAGGCTTTGCGTGATATAGGCTTAGTAAATTTTGATGAACCATTCAAATCGCTTGTCCATCAAGGATTGATTTTAGGACCAGACGGCGAAAAAATGTCAAAATCTAAGGGCAATGTAGTAAATCCAGACGAGTATATTGAGGCGTATGGTGCTGATGTTTTGAGAATGTATTTATGTTTTGCTTTTTCATATATTGAGGGCGGGCCATGGAATGACGAGGGAATAAAAAGCATTGCCAAATTTTTTGATAGAGTTGAGAGATTAGTGGACACAGCAACCAACGCACCTATAGAGAAACATACTGCACTGCAGCCCGAACTAGACTACGCTCTCAACTACACAATCAAAAATGCAGCAAAAGATATTGAAAATTTCTCATTCAACACCGCCATAGCAAGAATTATGGAATTAGTAAATATATCATATAAATATATTCAGCATCCTGATGTTATATATCAAATAGCCAAAGACTTAATAAAAATACTTGCCCCTTTTGCCCCGCATTTTTGCGAAGAATTATGGGAGCGGCTAGGACACAAAACCTCAATATTCAGCGAAACATACCCCGTCTGTGATGAAAGTAAATTAGTTTTATCACAGGTAGAAATTGTTGTACAGGTCAACTCAAAGATTGTGTCTAAAATTATGATAGGCACGGATTGGGACAACACAAAAATTGAAGAAGTTGCAAAGGAGCACATCAAAGATTTATTGGATGGCAAACAAGTCAAGAAGGCTATTGTTATTAAAGACAGATTGATAAACTTAATAGTTGGATAGAATATGAAACAAAAACATAATAAACAATTTTTCGCACTCCCTCAAATGCTATGCCTCATAATTCCGCTTAGTATCATTGCTTTAGGTTTTGGAATTTATCTGATCATTGACCGATATGAAGCATTTACTTTTGCAATGGGAATTGCCGGCACTATCGGTGGTTGCATTTTAGTTGTAATTAGTATTCTTATGTGTTGGTGGTCAAAAGTAACTGTTTCAAACAACGGTGTTTCAAATACAGAATATGTGCCTCGTTTTAAAAGAGAGCTGCGATTTTTCAAATGGGAAGAAATTTCTTCTATAGCTCGTATAAAAAGGCAAAAGTATGTTTCTCCTGCTATAATATTAAAAACCTTTGACAGTAAAGAAATCAGATTTTATGAACGCAAAAAGGCAATCAAAATATTATTAGAATTTTGTACTAATGAAAGATTAAAACAGCAGTTAGAGCAGTATTTATATTAAACCAATAACAGTGTATCGTGAAAAAACACAACCTCTACCTGATAGAAGTTGTGTTTTTGATTGCTTGTTTATCATTTATCCTTTATTTCTTTTCTCCAATCCTGCCAATTCATCCTTTAATTCCTTAGGCAATTTACCCTCATCTATCCTTTCATAAAATGCTTTAATCTCCTCTATTTCCTTGCTCCATTCATCTTTATCCACCTTCAACAATTCGCTCATTACACCATCACCCAGCCCTAAATCAGCCACATCCAAACCACCCTCCGTCGGCATTAAACCTATTGCCGTCTTTTTCACTTTCTCACTCTCCTCCCCATTCTCACACACATCATACATCCAATCCAGCACCCTCATATTCTCTCCAAAACCCGGCCACATAAATTTTCCGTTCTTATCCTTTTTGAACCAGTTTACACAAAATATCTTTGGCTGTTTGTCTGCTGCAATTTTCTTACCCATCGTTATCCAATGCTTAAAATAATCGCCCACATGATACCCAATGAACGGCAACATTGCCATCGGGTCACGCCTAGTAACCCCAATCGCCCCTGCTTGTGCCGCAGTCGTGCTTGACCCCATCGTCGAACCGATAAAAGTCCCATGATTCCAATCAAACGCACCATACACCAAAGGCACAGTGTCCGTCCGTCTACCTCCAAAAATTATCCCGCTGATAGGCACACCCTTGGGATCGTCGTACTCTAAACTTCTTACGGCAGGAGAATTTTTGCAAGCCGTAGTAAACCTTGAATTTGCATGCGCCCCCGCATTATCCTCATCCGTCAACTTCTCTCCCTTCCAATTCAACGCATTCTTAGGTCTATCTACCCCCATTCCTTCCCACCATACTGTATTATTATCTAAATCATGCACCACATTAGTAAAAATTGTATCCTTTTGCACAGCTTTCAACGCATTAGGGTTAGTGTTTTCACTTGTCCCCGGAGCAACACCAAAAAAACCGTTTTCAGGATTCATCGCCCACAGCCGTCCGTCTTTACCCACCCTAATCCATGCAATATCATCACCCACACACCAAACCTTATAACCGGCTTTTAAATATTTCTTTGGCGGAACAAGCATAGCTATGTTAGTTTTTCCGCATTGCGAAGGAAACGCCGCCAGAAAATACCTAGTGTCTCCATTAGTCCGCTCCACACCCATAACAACCATATGTTCTGCCATCCAACCCTCATTCCTAGCTTGATTAGATGCAATTCTCAAAGCAAAACATTTTTTGCCTAAGAGTGCATTTCCGCCGTAACCGCTGTTGATTGACCAAATTTCGTTTGTTTTAGGAAAATGACAAATGTATCTATCATCAGCCGATAAACTCGCCGTACTATGTAGCCCCCTGACAAAATCATTGCTATCACCCAGCACATCTAGACACTCCTTGCCCGCCCTAGTCATAATCGCCATGTTTAAAACAACATAAGCAGAATCAGTGATTTCAATACCCACTTTGGCAAACTCAGAACCCACAATACCCATACTAAATGGAATCACATACATTGTTCGACCTTTCATAGAGCCTTTGAACAGCACAGATAATTTTGCCTTAGCCTCATCAGGCGCCATCCAATTATTCAACGGTCCCGCATCCTCTTTTTTCTCAGAGCAAATGTAGGTGCGGTCTTCAACTCTAGCCACATCGTTTATGGCGCTTCTATGCAGATAACAACCGGGCAAAAGTTCTTGATTTAACTCAATTAATTCACCATTTGCAAGGCATTTGTTTCTGATTTGATCAAGCTGCTCTTTTGTTCCGTCTATCCAAATAATCTCCATTGGTTCTAAAAGCTTGACACTGTCATCCACGAATTTTAATACTTGTTTGTTTTTGGTTAAAGGTTTGCTCATAAGTAACTTTTTCTCCTAATGTGCGGATTAATAAAAAACTCCACACTTATTTTAATGATACCACGCAGAGTTTTTTATTGCAACTAATTTTATGTTGATTGTGATTTTAGTTCAACTCTTTTCTCAGTTCATTATAGGAAAATTCTAATTTTCCACATCACCGTCAGACTCGAAAAATCCTATGCGTCTCGGAGGCTTTGAAGTATCTTGTACCGGAGCTGAAATCAATAAAAAATTCAACATTGTCATATGTTGAATCAGAGTAGCCGGTTGCCCGTCTACAAAACCATGAAAAACGATAGTACTGGGATTAACATAACCAATGCTTGTTACATTCAATAATATTGATTGACCAAAAGTCGCCAACTTCAATGCTACTTCATGCTCATTATCAAGCTTATCTTCAAAGTCTTTTATCATCTTTTTTATTACTTCAAATTTATAATCAGCCAAATAATAATTTCGCGCACTTGAAATATTTGGCGTTTCTATTTTAGGCATCATCGCAGAGACAGAAAAATTGTGAGGCGTTTTTTTGAATTTATCATCTTTCATATCACTTATCCCTAATTTATTTATCAATACAATATATGTTTTGTTTTATTAATTCGCTACGCTAAACCATTAAACTTCACAATTAAAGCGGTCTCACACCAAAGATATAATAAACAGCAGATGAATACAATTTAAACAAAACTACTCACCGATATCCATAATCCCCTCTACAAAGCTATTCGCATCAAAGACCTCTAAATCGTCTATGGTCTCGCCTACTCCTAGATAAACTACCGGAACTTGAAATTCTCTATTGATGGCAAAGATGATACCGCCTTTAGCTGTTCCGTCTATTTTTGTCAAAATTATGCCGTCTGTTTGGATGGCTTCATCAAATATATCTACTTGAGATAAAGCGTTTTGCCCTGTGGTGGCATCTAAAACAATGTAATTGATTTGCAATGCGCTAGGGGCTTGAGTTTCAATAATTTTTGAGATTTTTGACAACTCCTTCATAAGATTTACTTTATTATGAAGGCGTCCTGCTGTATCTATCAGCAGCACATCCGTCCCTTTTTGCTTTACACTTGCCAATGCATCATACACAACTGCCCCCGGGTCTGCACCCTCTGTATGTTTGATTATGCGTACATCAGCTCTGTCCGCCCAAACAGAAAGCTGGTCAGATGCAGCAGCCCTGAATGTATCAGCCGCTGCGATGGTTACAGATTTACCCATTGTCTTAAAACGCTTTGCTAATTTTCCTATAGCGGTAGTTTTGCCCACCCCGTTTACACCTGTAAGCATGATCACCAATGGATAAGAATATTCCAATGGCGGATTTTCAAGCACAATGTCTTTAAGAATTTCCTCTAATTCATCTTTAACTTGCTCTCTTGCCCTTAATTGCTTTTTGTCAATTACATCCTTTAACTCTTCTAAAATATAATCAGTAGTTGCCGCTCCGATGTCAGCACTCAAAAGTATCTCTTCTAATTCATCATAAAAACCATCGTCTAAAATACCGCCGGTAAATAATTTATTTAACTTAAAAGAAATGACTTCCTTAGTCTTTTTTAATGCATTTTTTAATTTTGAAAATAATCCCATCTTGTGTTGCTCCTCTCTGATGTATTATGTTATCAGCTTCTGTCCCTTACCGCACTTAAAAAATCAGCAATAGCGTCTCTATCAGCGGCGCGGCCATGCGCAAAGATAAAATCAGTATCCACCCATTGGATAAGATAATGATTGTCGCCGGTATTAAAACGCCACGAGCCATGAGTAGAAGCTCTCGTAGAAACTGAACGGACAAAAACATTATACCTGCCTTCAAGCCGGTTAAACTCATAATCAAACATATCCCGTGCCAAACGAGAGTCAGCGTGTCTCTCTAGCCTGACTGTAGCCGTTGAATTGATATGAGCAGTAACAATATAGTCTCCGTCAAATATTAATTCTAAATCCGACTCTTGACTAAAAGCCACAAATGCATCAAAATCAATAGGCGTAGGTCTATCGGCGCATCCGCCAAACACAAAAACCGACATAGCGATAATTACCGCCATAATTAATACAGATAATTTTTTCATAATATTATTTTCCTTTAGCCGCTTCTTTATATTGTTCATCCGTAACCGGCTCAAGCCACGAATAGCTGCCTTTTGATATGTTTGTATTTATGCCAATATGCGTAAAATCACTGTCAGGAGCCGCCCCGTGCCAATGCTTGACATCGGGCATAATCTCAACCACATCTCCCTTTGTCAATCGCCTGGCAGGTTGTCCCCACTCTTGATAATAACCCACACCTTGCGTGCAAAGCAAAATCTGCCCGTTTCCGTTGTGAATGTGCCAGTTGTTTCTTGCACCCGCCTCAAAATAGACATCATAAAACTTGGCGTCATAAACGGCATCATTTTTTGTTAAATAATTGATATAAGCATTGCCGACAAAATTTTGGTTTCCGCAATGCTCTCCTTTTTTGAAAATTGTTGACATAGTGATTTATCCTTTAATTTAAATTTGTTTAAAGCGTACCTATAAATGTAATAAGCAGTATCAACACAATAGCTATAATCAAGTTTACGACAGTGTATATACGCAAGCCGCTACATTTAGTTTTTACCAGCACAATGATTTGTGAAACAGCAAAAAACATCATTGTGCTAAGGTATATAGATATTATATTTATGCGCATCCACCAATCATTGTTGCCCCAAGGGTCAGGGTTGCGAGTTTGTATCATTATTATTATGAACGCTATAAAAATAAATAACGAAACAAGACTTGCAGCAACATTAACAAACCATCCCAGCACCTTATAAGATGTAGGGGTAGTGTCATTTTGTTTTGCAGCTTGAAGATGTTGGTGTGACTGGAAAGATTGATTTGACTGTGGTTGAGAGGGGTGGTAAGGCTGAAACCCTAGCGGAGGCGGTGTGGTTGTTGCTGATTGATTGCCGCAGACACACGGCTGATTTTGCAACTTTTCTTTTCCGCAATTTACACAATAAAACATAATATACCTCTTTTAATTTGAAAAGCTTAAAATTACAACAAAAGAACTTTCACTCCATCCACTATTCACAGCCCCTTAAAAATTTGGCGCACTCGTCAGGATTCGAACCTGAAACGGCGGTTCCGTAGACCGCAGTGATATCCATTTCACCACGAGTGCATTATATAAAGTTGATATTAAGACAAGATTAGGAAAGCCCAAAAAAAAAACAAGCTCATTTCAAAATGAAGAGTTTTTGACCATAGTCTTTTAATCTCAATCATTATATTAAACCAAAATCCATTTGTCAAATATATTTTGGTATGATTAAAGATTATTTATTTAAAAATAAATTAAATATCAGCAAAATAGAGTATTAAATATCCATACGCAATTGTTAAGAAATCCATCTTATAAACAACAACTCAAACACAAATTCAACTAAAATCCGTCAAAAACATCTTTATCTTGCGCTGTATTTTTGCCCAACTCTTCAAAAACCTCACCCTCATTGACAGGCATACCTGCCGCATCAATGGTTACTATCTGCCCAAACCTGTTTACCACTACTTTTTGAACCTTTGCCACCCGCCCGCTACCTTTCTTCGCAATCAATAATATCAACAAAACCACCAACGCCGCTATTCCGCCTGCAAGCAAAAACCAGTGCCACGCTATCATTGTCCTAAAACTCACCTCCATCACATCTGTGCCCAATCCACCTGCAGTTCCCCTAAATTCCGCATAGAACACTACATTATATGCCACCCTCTCACCTCCGTTTATCTCCGCCCTGTTTCTTAAAAGCTGTACCAATACATTAAAAGCTATATCCGTTCTTGCCTGACCATAAAAAGGTGAAATAGGATTATTATACAATTCATCCTCAAAATCAATACCAATAAATGGGTTAGTATGCCTTGTAGTCCTTGTCATAAAAAATGCTCTGCTGTCGTCCTCTACACCCAGCGCCTCTACCAAATTGCTGTCAAATCTATATCGCAACTCATTATCATCCCTAGCTCTGGTCAACTCATAGACAAATAGTATCCGTCTTTTTTGTTGTGCAGGTTGACCCAACAGGCTTGGCGCAGGCTCAGAACGCCCCATATTGCGTACATCACCGACAAAATTTGTTTCTATTATTCCATAGAAAAAGGCATCAATTTCATTAAGCCTGACAGGCTGGACATTATCATCTATCGGCACTAAAAAATGAAATTGCGTTCTGAAATTATCGCTGTTATCCATCAGCAAAATAGTCACGCCCTCTTGGTGCTGATATTGCAGGAAAAGGTCAAAATTGCAGGCGCTGAGAGTGACTGACAAAAGCAACAATGCAATGGTAAAAACAAATATAGTAATAAGTGTTGTAATCTTTTTCTTCATAGATAGCTCCTAAATTAATATCACTGTGCTAAATTATTCATTTTATAAATGAACGGCAAATATCAACGGGATTGCCGCGTCTTTATTAAAGTGACATTATCCTTCTAGTTCCTTCTTAATATCAATTCTTTTATATAAAATCTCATCTTTCATGCCTTTATAAATATTACCAGTTGAATATTTCGCCCCTTCAAAATCATCCGGCACTTCACCAAATCCCAAGCAGTCAAAAATTCTTTTTGCTCCGTTTGGAATAAACGGTAGCAATAAATTGGTACTCACTCTAATAGCTTCTAATAAATTATACAGCACTGCTTGCAGCCTGTCCGTCTTTCCCTCTTTATTAAGCACCCACGGCATAGTTATGTCAATATACTTATTAGCTTGTGAAATTAAGTCAAAAATTTGCTCTAATCCCGCTCCGCTGTTTAAGTAAATCATCTGAGTCGAGCCACTTTCATTTAGAGGATTTACATTCATGCGAAGTTTTACATCACTAATCAACATATTAATCTTTGTTACTAATAATATATCTTGCGGATGAAAATCTCCGATCGCTAAACGATCCTCTTGCCCCGAAAGTTTATCCTCATATAATTCACTTCTATATTGCATATTACAGACCAAATAAGACTCTAATTCTGCACGCAATCCCAGAGGATACTTATCATAATCCTTGCTTTGCTCTATTTCTTTTGATAACGCTTCCTTTTCTTTATAAATTTGATAACCCTCATCGTTATCCCTATTATATTTAATCCATTCAACCTTCCCGTCAAAATATTGATTCGCCATCGCAATTGTTCTCTTTACCAAATTTCCTAGTGAATTAACTAAATCCGCATTTATTCTTGTTAAAAATGCCTCCAAGCTATACACCCCGTCGTTTCCGAACGGCACTTCACGCAATAAATAATATCGCACCGCGTCTATCCCGTATTTATCAACAAGCACAAACGGATCAGCCGTATTCCCTTTAGACTTTGACATTTTATCTCCCTCTAACAAAAGCCACCCATGCGCAAAAACCGTCTTAGGTACATCCAACCCCAGCGCCATCAGTATCGCAGGCCAAATAATCGTATGAAACCTGACAATCTCTTTGCCAACCATATGCACTGTCTCCTTATCCTTATTCCAAAACTTGTCCATCCCTTTATTGTCTCCGTTATACCCTAATGCATTGATATAATTTGACAACGCATCAATCCAAACATAAATAGTATGCTTTGTATCAAACGGTACTTTTACCCCCCAATCCACACTAGCCCTAGATACCGCTAAATCCTGCAATCCGCCCTTAATAAAATTATTCAGCATCTCTTTTGCCCTAAAATCAGGCAGCAAAAATTCTCCGCTTTTTAACAACTTTTCAATGCTGTCTTGATATTTTGACAGCCTGAAAAAATAGCACTCCTCTTCAAAATCTACTACTCCCCTATTGCAATCAGGGCAATTTCCTTCTTTTAACTGTGACACACTAAAAAACGATTCACAAGGAGTGCAGTACTTTCCGCTATAATTACCTTTATAAATATCCCCTTGTTTATATAATCGTTCAAATATTTTTTGAACTGAATTCACATGATAGCCATCAGTAGTACGGATAAACTTATCAAACTGTATACCCAGTGCAGCCCATAATTCTTTGATATTTTCCGTCAAACCATCCACAAACTCCTTTGGAGTCTTGCCGTTTTCTCTTGCTTTGTCTGCAATTTTTTGACCGTGTTCGTCCGTACCGGTAAGATAGAACACTTCATAACCGTCCAATCTTTTGAAGCGCGCGATAGCATCGCAGCATACTGTGGTATAACTGTGTCCTAAATGCCACGCACCGCTTGGGTAATATAAAGGTGTAGAAATATAAAATGTTTTTGCATTATCGTTTTTTGCAATAGTTTTTTCTTTTGTTCTTATAGCCTTCTTTTTCATAACAACAAGTATTATATCATAACAAAAATGATTTGTCCATTCTTTTTTAGTATCTTTCAAAGATAATTTAATACAAAAATGGGGGTGTTTAAGGGTAAAACAGGGCAAATTCGGGGTGTTTTTAGGTTTCTCATGCTTCATTTCATGAAAGTTTTTAGGTCAGTTTTAGGTCTAGCTTATGAAAGTGCAGGACTATTATTTGTGTCAAAGTTTGAATAAAGGTTGCCATAAATATCTAAAATTTTTTGTCTAGTGATGTTTAGGTCATAAGCGGTATATCATCGCCAGTCATTCGACTGTCCTTATGCCCCATAGCGTGTTGGCGATATTTGTCGGATGCTCCAAGATAAAATAGATTTGAGCAAAATGTGTGTCGCAGACTATGTAGGCAAATATCTTTGAATTTAAGTCCTATCTTCGTGTTCTACTTTGTGCGGAGTATGCCAGCATAGCTTTGAGAGATTTTCACATAACCGCTTATATCGTTAATTTTATCTCACTCTACCACACACGGCAGTCATCAAAAATTTGAATTCGCTTATCCTCTAACGCAATCGATTTTTCCTATACTGCAAAAAATCAAAAAGCAACAGTCCCATAATTATAACCGTTGCTTTTTTGTTTTAACAAAAAATACGACCGCCGTCAAAGGTATAAACCTTCGCCCCAATGGGCGGAACGCATCACCAAAGGCGCTGTGAAGTCCAAAGCTTGCCCTAGGGTTTATTAGCATTTATTGTATATGTTTTATAAAATCTGCAATAAAATTATTTTTTGCTGCCTGTCTATAGTGATGCCCAGCGAGCAAAGAAAGTTCCGGTAGCGGTAGTAAGCTCTAATGATGTGATTGAAGTCCCGTCAAAGTCTGCATTATCATACCAGCCTTCAAAGTTATAACCTGGTCTAAATGGGTCGCTTGCTGTGCGTCCTGCAGCTACCGTGCGGTATTCTGTGTTTACTGACACTACAAATGTGTGTCCGCCTGCTGTAAGTGTAGTTGCGTTTCTAAAGTCAACAATACTAGGCGGCACTCCAAAACCAAAGCCAGCGATTGATGCTCTGAAAACCGTAGCACTGGTTGTACTGGTAAATTGTGCTGCTGTAGGTGCTGCGGTAACAATATTAGGAAATGTAACTGACTGTAGATTTGGCATATTCATAAAAGCATTTGCCATCGTCGCGGCAAAGGTTGTAGGAAATACAATGTGCTGTAGGTTTAAATGCCCATCAAAAGCATTTGCAGCAAGTGCTGTTATACCATAAGGTATAGAAAGTGACATTATATTAGGCAAAACAAAATTTAGAGTATGCGTAGCCGCACCACCCATCATTCCCGCCGCAGTGACAGCTGCCATTACTCCGTTTGCAGCAACTCTCTCACCGCTGATATCAAACACATGAATTCCCGCTGTAGCCGCAGTGGTATGAAGTCTATGAGCATTTATGCTTGCAAGCGGTGTACCTAAAAATACTCTTGCCCCTACAGTTCCAAACATTGGCATCGTTACAGATGTTAATCCGCTATCCCTAAACGCATCCGCTCCTATTCCGATAGCGGCAGTAATATCAGGGAAAACAATGCTTGTCAAATTTGTTGTGCCCCAAAACGCATTTGGATTAACAGTAAACCCGGCAGCAGCAGGTCTTGTTTCAAATGTAACTATGCCCACGCCGCTGTCCCTAAAAGCATCCATTCCAATCGCAGTAGCACCAGTGGCTCTTGCCGGAATATCTATTTCTATCAAATCATCAGTATCTCTAAAAGCATTTGCAGATATTGCTAAAGCCGCGGTTCCCGCTTCAAAAATAATAGTTTCAAGGCTACTGTTTCTAAATGCACTGTCGCCTATATTGGTTACTGTACTCGGTATAACGATAGACTCAATAATTTGATTATCTCTAAACATATTTGCGCCTATTTCCGTTATGCCTACATTAGGAAACACTATATCTGCATCTGCCGCATCAAACCAAAGAATCGCAACTGCTATGCCAGAGCGACTTAATACGATTGTGCCGTCCTCTGTTACCGGTGTTTCTCCGTCAAAGGTGGCAAAGCCATTTCCTGAAACAGGAAAACCTGCTATTGCCGTTTAAAAATCTATAATTGGGCTGCCTGCAAAAAGATTTGCACCAATAACTCCTGTTACACTAGTCGGAAGCCTAACAGCTGTCAAAGTAGTAATATTTGAGAATGCGTTGTTTCCGATTGCAGTCATTGAGGCGGGCAATACAACACTTATAAGATTAGTATTTTCAAAAGCGCTTACTCCGACAGAAGCTAAACTGTCAATAGCAAGTTCCCCTGATAGCCCAGCATTTCTAAATGCTTGTTGATTTATGGCGGTAATGCTGTTTGGAAGCGTTATGTTAACTAATGCCGTCAAACCTTCAAATGCATTGTTGCCGATAGTTAGCACTCCATCTTGGATAACAAGCGTAGTAAGAGTGTTGACTTGCAAGAATGCGTTGTTGCCGATTGTCCTAAAACGACCAGGGATTGTGATTGTAGTTATTCTAATATTTTGAAACGCACCAGTACCAATACTGCCTTCTGCTGCGGCACCGCCTTCAATAATAACCGATGTCAGCACAGTAACACCATTAAAAGCATTGTCACCTATGATATTTACTGTTGAAGGGATAGTAATGGTTGTTAGCTGTGTACCAGCAAACGCACTGACGCCAATTCTAACTAAGCCATCAGGCAAAGTGATTGTACTAAGTCCTGAGTTTTGAAAAGCATTGTTATCAATTTCTGTTACGCTTGCAATACTGCCAACATCAGCCAAATGGGTTGCACCGCTAAATGCTGCCACACCGATTCTGGTAACTGTGCTAGGGATGTTGATGGTAGTAAGAGCGGTATTGCCGCTAAATAAGCGATCCGAGATTACGATAAGACCATTTGGCAATGTAACAACAGCAAACCTTGTGCTTGCAAAGGCATCTGTACCAATACTTATTACGCTATTCGGGATAACAAGATTGCCGCTTGTGTTTGGCGTATTCATAAAAGCATTGTCGCCTATATGAGTTAGTGAATTAGGAAAAGTAACACTGATTAGGTTTTCACTGCCCATAAATACAGAGTTTGCAATATGTGTGATACTTAGCGGGATATTTGCAGCAAACGGAATAAGCGATTCAAGCGGCGGCACATTTGGTATACGAGCAGCAGCCCCTAGCGCAAAGATAATTGTGTGGCTGTTGCCTTCTCTTCTTACTACAAAGCCCGTATTTCCTATTGTTAAAGCAGCATTGCCGTTTGCATCCATTAAATAAAGTCCGTCATTATCAGGCATGAGTGCAGTTATATTAAAATTAGCCACATTATGAATTACTCCGAATGCAGATACAGCAATTTCAGTAATTCCGCTATGCAAAGTTACTGTTCTTAAATTTGTCATATTAGAAAATGAGGTTGTAAGAGTAGTTACACCCAAAGGAACAGTAAACGCAGGCAAAGCAGAACCCATAAATGCGTTTGTTCCGATTGAGGTTACTGAATTAGGAAATGTGATTGTCTCAAGTCTTGTAGTATTTTGAAATGCACCGTTAGGGATAACAAAAGGCTGTGCTACCCCATCAACAATGCGTTCATGTATAGTGATATTTTTTATACCGCTGCCATGAAAGACATCTGTGCCTATATCAACTAGACCCTCAGGAAGACTAATATCCTCAAGTGCATGGGTTTCTCTAAATGCACTTGCACCAATGGTAGTGATAGTGCTTGGAAGTACAATGGACCTAAGTTGTCTGGCGTTGTTAAATGTCCATGCAGGGATTGAAGTAATTGCATCAGGCAAAACAATAGAAGTAAGTGCTGTATTTGCAAAGATACTGTTGCCCATTAAAGTTGTTAAGCTAGCAGGAATATTTAACTCTCTTAGATTTGATGAATTGTTAAATGAAAAAGCATCAAAATGAGTAATCGAATCAGGAAGAATTATTCTTGTAATGTTTATATTGTTGGCAAAACCGCCATTTGCAACTCTTGTAACAGGATATTCACCAAACATAGCAGGAACTATTATCATTCCGCTAAGACCTGCACCTGCAACTTGATATTCAGGTGTAACTGTGCCTACAACTCTTGTGAATACAAGTCCTGCTGTATAAGCACTTGACACAAACTTTGCTGTCAAGACAACAAAATCGCCTGTTTCAAGTGTAACTATATGAATGGGGTTACTATGCATAAAGTTGTCTTCATCATCTAACCAACCATAAAAAATAGAGTCTTCATCTGCAACAGCTGTTGCTGTAATCTCTGTTCCTACAAAATATTGATAATTAGGATCAACAGGGATATTTATTAAAACACTGCCGCCGCCTATATAAGAAAACATTAAAACAGCAAGCCCAGCCTCTTCAAACCTTGCTTCAAGCTGACGGTTTTCACTAACAATAAAAGTATATGTAGTGCCTGTATAAACCAATTCATCATCTTCAAACCAACCAATAAAACGCACTCGCATTTCTGAATTTGTAGTAGTACCTATATTAGCAATAAGCTCTGCCTCTAATCCGGAGCCGACATACCCATAGCCAGATACTGTTCCGTTTCCGACAATTTCAACTTCAATTTCAAATTGAATTCGACTAAATGTAGCAGTTAAAGTTACAGCTTCAGCCGGCATAATAAATGTAAACTCGTTAGTATTGCCAACTCTAGTTATGTCGCTAGGCGCTTCATACCACTCATAAAATTCAAAATGCTCTGGCAAAGAAACACTAACAGTTACCTCCTGACCGACAGTCGCAGTGTCTGGCGCAGAAACATTTTCACCTGTTATAATCTCAAAAGGGATAGGAGCAAAAATAGGTGTAACGCTCACCGCCTCATCAGGCATAGTAAATGACCATTCATTAGTTGTGCCTGCTCTGGTTAAAACTAAAGTATTAGGAGTAACTGTCCAGCCTGTTTCAGCATCATGCGTATGTCCTGGCGGGATATTAAGCATGAAAGTAACTGTATCACCTTCAGCGGCAAAGCTAGGTATAGAGGTGATCCCTGTGCCTACTGTGATGTTATGAATGCCTGGCGGTAGTTCTTCAAAATTAGCTTCAATTGAAACAGGTACTGAAGGCATAATGAACGAAAACTGATTTGCTTGACCCTGCACCGGTGTGATGACAAGATTTATCGGAGTTGTACTAAAATCTACAAAACGATAACCCACAGCAGCAGTTACTGTAAGCATAACAGTTGCACCTGCAATCGCTTGAGTAGTGCTTACTGCCAGACCTGTGCCGATGACGGCAATGGCGTGCTGAACGGGCGTGTCATCAATATTGCTAAAGGTTACACCTATATCTGCCGCCGCTTCTAAGTTCATTCCTGTCCAGTCTGCTGTTTAGGAAAATAGCGAGATTCCTGTTAGCGCCATCAAGGAACTCCTGTGTATGCTCGTTATAATAAATTGCTAAAGAGCCGTTTTGAGAGTTTGCACTGGTATCATCTATGGTTATAATATCTCCGTTGCTTGCAATAACAAGGTTAGCTTCTTGTAATATAAATAGCCTGTTTCCATCACCAGTATAGACTGACCCCTCTCTAACATCATAATTAAAGCTATCAGCAAAAGGGGCAATAACAGGCACAGGAACTTTGTATTGAACTGTCAATTCCTCCGCTTGTTTTAGCATTCTTGCCCTAAGGGTTTCCATGCATCTATGGCGGTTGCTAAAATACTGATACATAGCTTGTGATTCCATTGCAGAGGCACTGGTTATACTCATAAACGGAAAAAGGGATATAATAAATGCAATAAGCAGTGATACAATCAATGCCAGTTTAATTTTTAGTTGTTTCGTTTTGTTCAATTTCACCTCCTTTATTAAGTATTTTTGCAATAATGCCGAACAGTAAAATAATGACAACTATACCGCCAATCAATCCGAAAAATAATATCCATGCTAAATTGTCATTGGCATAATCATTATTATTGTTGTTACTGCTGCCGTTTCCGTTTTGGTCAGGCGAGGCAACTGTACCGCCGCTGGCTCCGTCATTAGCGGCATCTATTATAGATTGCAGTGAAATATGTAATGCGGGACGGACTGAATAAACACGATAAGAGCCGATTATAGTACCTAATGCTCCTGCACTAGACATTGTGCTTATACTTACTGCACCTGTAGTAGATTGATTCCTAAGCCATGACCTAGCATTAAATGAGCCGTTGTCAAAGGTTGCCAATCCATGACTGGTCAGCCTCCACCTAGTAATAAATTCATAGCGTGAGGGAATCCAAATGCGGTCATTCTCATTGACTCTTGCAGCTTCGTGATTATGATTAGTCGGGACTGCTCCTAATGGCAGGATGTAATCGCTTAACCCGCCTAGTCTTGTGTTTAGATAGTTAAAATCTGTTATTAGATTTGCTCTTAAATCGCTTACTAAATAGCACAGTCCGCCCGTTGTGCTGAAAGGGCTGTTGCGGTACGGGGCAGCAGCTAAAAATGTAAGCCTGTCTCCGTCAATATGGACTATCCGCCAATTTAGACGGGTGAGACTGCTTGCATGGTTAGAGGTAAATGTTATATCTGGGAACAATCTAAAGGGCATAGCTCTATCTACTGTGGTTATGTCTTCGGGTGCAGAGCCTAGTGCAGTCATAATGTTTTGGGCTTGCGAGCGGGTCATTCGTCCTGTTGCATTGAATAGTGATATTGAGGTGGATGCCTCCGCTTGGATTTGGGGTTGGTTTGATGGTGTAAATGGTGATAAAAATATGCCTAGTGTTAATGCTGTCATAATCACCGCAAGAGCAGAATATTTAACAGCTTTATTTGTTATAATTTTAGATAGTTTTTTCAAGTGGTTTTACTCCTTGACACTCTAAAAGTGCCTATATAGTTGTAGTAATCTTTATAAAAGATTATTTATGTTGAGAAATGCTCATTCCTTAAAGCCTGTTGCTCTTTTCTTAAAGCCAAGTGCGGATCAGTTTTCCAGTTCTTTTCAGTTGGATAATTTACTTTCCCTTTGGCTGATAAAGATTTAGGCTTCTTCTCAAAATAGCCGCTTCCGCAAACGCAATATTTATAAGGGTGATCACATCTGTTGCAGACCTTGACTTTTTGGTCATATCCCAAGTGGCTGATTTCTTCTATGTAATAATCTTCTTGCAGAGCAATTTTTTTTGAGTTGGTTTTAATTGGTTTAAGTATTAAGTTTTTTTTTGCTTTTCATCTATAATAGCTTGTCGCTCATCGGGTGTTTTTTGCATCCATGAATCTAGTTGATCCTTAGCTTTGTTATAACCCTTTAAGTGTCCTGTAGCTTTTACTATATCTCCGTCCTTAAAAGCTGTATTAGCTCCCTCTCTGTGATGTGCCATCCGTTCCCTAGCAGTGAAGCGTTTTTCTTGCTTATATTGCTTTGGAGTTGTTGTTTTAACAAACTTTTCCACATCTTCTTTTTTTGCTTTTCCCATATTTTTTTACTCCTTTTTTTGTTTGACCCAACACGCATTAAGACAACAGCTTAAAATAGCACTTATTAAATGCGAGATACGCTCACTCTTGTGATTGATTGCTTTTAAGCTGTTGCTTTTTTGCTCTATTAAGGTCAAGGGGCTTTTTTGAAAGTGTGTTTTCAAAAAAGCCTATTGTGTTGGCTGTGGCAGATTGATTAAGCTAATGGTGCTAAACGCTCACCAGCAAACATCTCAATCAATCCTAGAGTTTCAGCCCTAGAAATAGTCAGCCCTATCTCACTGTCATCAAAAGGGGATTTGATAAATATCCCGATATACCTAACAGTTTTATAGCGTTCTCTATCAAAAAACTTTCTTCTTTGTATGTATCCGCTAATCTCAATCCTGTCTACATTTTTTAACGCTCGTTTAGCTTTGTAATTAAATTGAGCCTTGATTTTACCCTTATTCTCCTTAAAAGATAAATTAAGGTTTAGGTTATATTCATTTTCAATCCCACCCTCAAATAATTCTGCAAATGGATTAAACATTACTATTGCTAGGCTGTGCTTAACCTGCTTTGTGTCCTCATCAATGCGTTCTCTCATAAAGATTTCACCTGTAAATTGGATTTTGTCATTTGCTTGGATTGATTGAGTAGTTGGATTGTTGGTTGGGGTGTTTGTTTGAGTAGCATTTTTTTCTGCTTCATTGTCGTTTTGATTTGATGGATTTTTTGCCATACTGTTTTTTCGTTCTCCTTGTGATTTTTTTGTAGCCTTTCAAATATTGTTGTACACCCAATACATGATTGACTAATGGCAGGCGGTTTTTGGCAAGATACCGCCGTAAACTTTAAGATAAGTCTTATTTTGCAACTGCAATAATTTCATCGGAAGCTATAAGTTCTTGTATTACGCAGTTAGATTCTTCTACCACAAGCCACAACTGAACATAGCCTTTGACAGATTGTTTTTTGCATTGATAATACACATAAGCCTTGATGCCCCTGTCAAAATATCTGCTGCCATGATTACACTCCACACGAAACATAAATTTAGCTGTTTTCATTTTTGATTTCCTCCCTTTTAGATTTTAATTGCAAGCCCACGAAACACCTCCTCTTGGCATGGGATTACATATTTGCTACAAGGGAGCTAACCTCGTGGACTTTAATAGCACCTTGTAAATACCATTCACTACTGGTTGACTTGCGGTCTTGTAAAATCATCTCATCAATGCGGTCGCTAAATTCTCTCTCATTTGGCAGATATATTTTGTGATTTATACAATCCGCATGAGTGCAGTTAAGACAGTCCCCTTTGCATACTTGATTTTTATTCGTTGTTTTTCTCATTGAAATACCTCGTTTTTTATTGAGAGATAAAAGTCCCTCTATATACAAGGATTTTTTTGGGGCAAAAGTCAACCCTACCTATAAAAATTTTTTATTTTTTTATGTAGCCAATTTAACTGTTTGTTAATAGCCTGTTTAGAAACTCCTAATTCAAGTGCGATGTCTTTTTGCTTTTTACCCTCAATATAAAACGCGGTAAACAATTTTTGCTGACCCTCCGACAGTACCGCCAAAATCTCGTCAAGCGTTTCACTTGCAATAAAAAGCCTTTCAATATCTAGTGTCCTGTCCTCATAGTCCTCGCCAAACTCCAACATTAAATCCAATGACTTTGTATTCCTGCTTCTCTCGTAGCGGTTTTGAGTTTCATCGTCAGTTTTCCATTGTGCTAAAAGTGTGGCGGTTTCATCAGACACCTCTACTTGAATAGCCCCGTCAGCTTTATCATTGTTCACTGCCCATCCGTTTGACAGCTTATAGTTAATTGTTTTCATTTTTGACTCCTTGAATTTTTTTCAAATTCGCAGAGCCAACTTTTTTCACAAAACAAAAAAAGACGAGCAATAAAAAAGCATTAAAGATTTGCTTTTTATTTGCCCGTCTAAGCGGTTCTGCGAATTATTTAGTTTTAATTTTTCACTCTGTACGGCTTAGCTTGTGTTGATAATTTGCACACTTCCATTGTCTAAAAATCTAACTGTTGTTTTATAACCTTTATGTACTATTTCAACAATTTTACTAGCCTTATCCACACGACAAACTAGCCTATTGATTTCATTTCTGACATCTTCATATTTTTGCATTTTCTACTGCCTCCTTTTGTAAGTTTTACTTCGCAAACATTGTCTTTCAGTTTATACTTTCTATTTTAACGGATTATTGTTGACAACTGTGTGTCCACAATTCATTAAGCAGAGGCACTGCTTTTGTAGGAATTTAGGTTTAATTGTAGAAAAACAACCGCAAGCAAAATTGCGATTGTTTTTTGTGTTATATAGTATTTATGTATTGGGAAATTATAAAAAATAAAACTCCACTCAAGTTCTTGGGTGGAGTTATTATTCTTTTCATCTAGTAGTATTATGTGCCCCCTTTGTTTATATAGTTAGTTAAAATGCAGTTACCATTCATTCGGCGTCCAATCAATATCTATATGTCCTGTCCAAAAAGTCTTAACTAAATCTAAGCGTTTTTTGGTATACACAAATATTACATAACCATCCCTTTGAACTATCTTATTTGAATTAGACTGCCTGTCATCTTTAATCACTATAAATTTAGCCTCACGATTTATATATTTTGCTTGAACTTCTTTAATGTCTGCTATTTTGCATTCAGTTAATATTTTCTTGCTAAATAGGTATTTAATGGTGACTTTTTCAGAATCTATTATAACTCTTAACCAGCAATATCTAATGCCCATAAATAGTGTAAAAGCAGAGCATAAAGCAAAGAAAACAACTACAAAAATATATAATACAATCCCAATAACATCATTATAATGACCAATCAAATCATAAATTCCTTGTGTAGTTGAGAATATCAAAGCTACAGTAAACATTGCCAATCCAAACAATGTAAGCATTGCCATAACAGGTCTTTTCCAAAATTTATATATTCCATTTTTATTTCTCATAACGACACCTCACTAAATCACATAATATGCCGTTACAAGAGTAAATACTTCTCTTTTCACCGCAGCAGTTTTCTCATTTGGAGAATTTATAGTGTTTAGGAAGTCAAGTGCCGCAAAACCCCATGTTAAACCTACTGCAATCAAAACTTGGCTGGGGACACCAGTGCCCGGAAATGCTACTCCAAGCAACGAACTCATTAGATTTAATGTACCCCATCTCAAACCAGCATTCAAAGCTCTCCTAGAATCAACGCTACCATGATTAACTCTTTGTGTTATTGAATCACTAACAAAACCACCGACAACTCCTGTTCCAAATGCAGTTCCCAGTCCAAATGCAAGAAATCCTAGCGTGTATTTTCCTGCCAGCCATCCTGCAAAAGCAGCACTTCCAAACGCAGCACCAGCACCCATAATCGCACCAGTTATCATGCCTCCCAATATTCCCCAAAAAATATTATCATTATTCTCATAAGCGGTTAATCCTCCATACAACCCGCCTACAGCCGCACCAACAATAGCACCTATCAATATAAGTATACTCAAACTAACCCCATATCCCGTATCATCCCTAAACATCACAGGATTATTCAAACAATACATAAACAGATTCCCACCCATAGGCATCATGGCTTCAGTAAACAACATTCTAGGGTCATCAGCATTTATAAACCTTCCTATCACCGGATCATAATACCTACTCTGCAAATAATAAAAGCTGGTACTAGAATCATAATAATATCCCTTCCACCTAAACGGATTAAACTCCATTACAGCACGATTCGCTAAATATGCCGCACCAGTCCCGGCAGGTAGCATATACAATAAATTCCCCCATGCATCAAAGCCTTGCCTGCCAACTAATGCTCCTGTTTGCATATTCCATATCCCTACCACACTACCCAATATATTCCGCTCAAAATAATAGTCCACTCCATTATGCCTCATCCCACTCACTCCACTAGCATCATAATAAAACCATGTTATGCCCGAAGTAGGCAAGCCGGACACCATCTCCACTTGTCCTAAAATTCTAGCTCCTTCCACTAAAAACCTAATATCCGACACTGTTTGCCAAAAACCAAATACACTCCACCCATTCCGTGCAAATTCCATAGTAGTCTTTCTCGTTCTTATCCCGCTAAAATCATACTCAAAAAGCACCTGTCTTGAACCAACTACAGGAGAAGAAAGACCAACACTAGCAAGCTGCCTTCCGTTTTTCCAAGTTAAACTACGCCCGCGATACCATGTCGGGTTGCCAACATCATCATATATAATAGGTTCACCATTGAATGCTGTCAATAAATCTCTCCAAGAACTGTCACCATACGACCAAGTATCTGTTGAGATTAACCTACCTGTATTTCTGTCGAAAACCTCTCTCCTGATTATGTTGCCGCCGTTATTATAAGTAAATTCAGTCCTTGTATTGAATGTTGTACAAATTTCCGTTCTTAATCTATTATGTGCATCATAATGAAACTCAGTTGTTTGTGTAATCCCATCTATACGCCTAAGTATGCTACGCAAATTACCGTTTGGATGCCATGTAAAATCGTTCATGGCTCTGTTTTGATTGTTTACAAAAAAGCCATTCCATGATAATTGATTTGATGTTGTTGCCCCTCCTCTGCTTCTATATGAAAATTGATCTCTAAAGTTGCCTCCATTGCTATGTGCTGTTGTTGTCTGCTGTAATCTATTGTCATTATCATATTGATAATTTATAGTATGCGTTTGATTAGCCGCATTTGTTCGTTGTATTCTATTAAGTTGATTTTCACTGGAAAAACGATATGTTTGTGTATTTTGCCTTATATTGTTGTAACGGTATTCTCTTTGTGGTTCAACAGACCCCGATACCATATTGGTTCTATAATCAATTTGAAGCCTATGCGATGCTATGGTATTATGCCTCATAATATATCTACTATGCGCTCCTAAGTTATATTGGTACGCACCACCCTCAACGGTAGTTGTTATATGCCTTCGTGTAACGCTGCCTCGTATTTCATCTACACCTCTTAACCTAGTTCCGGTAACATAACTCAATCTTGTGTCAACAGCAGGCGAAACAGAAAGTCGTCTTATCGTTTGAAGTTGTCGCTGATTGTTAGACAATACATAAGTAAATGATGCAAGCCTTATTGCTGAGTTCGTAGCATTATTTAAAGTTAATTCTTGTAATACATTATCATTATTATATATAAAATTCACTGTGGAATGTGTATTTGTTATATTAGCAATCCTGTATGTGTTTACCTGAGTTCTGTCCGCCGGTTGATTTACATAATTTATACGCAACAATAAACCATTTAAGGGATTCTCAAAAGTTGATGGGAATTGGTGCATTTCTATTAGATGCCCATGTCTGCTAAAAACTAAAGAATTGCCGCTTCTATCTATCAATACTCTATGAGTTACTGTTGTTCCAGTGCGCCTTTCATGTAACCATAATCCCGACTCTTCGTTTGCTAACTGCTGCGGTTGTATTATCTGCCCATAACTGTTTCTTCTGTAGGAAAAATAATATCTGTGTCCAGTAGCATTGATATAATAAAAAACACCATTGTTTTGCCTTAGCCTTTGATGGAAATTAGTTCTAAAATTATGCCCTACAAAAAAGAAGTTATTGCCAATATTAAAGTCATAAACATGACTGACAACGATAGGCATAAAGCCGTCGTTTGTTCTAACGCTTTGGGAGTGAATTTAAGCAAGCTGTCGGCTATATAGATAGCAAAGGAGTATTTACATATGACAAATGTAAACACAAAACAATCAATAGTAAAAACCTACTATCCAATCAATGTTGAAACGGCAAGATTCGCCCACAGCATAAACAGTTTTAGGGATTTTGACCCTAACAGGCAACCAAGCGAATACCGACAGCAAGTTGATGAGGCATGGGAGTTAGTAGAGTCTAAGGCTAAAGACCTAACCCCCGACAACCTAAATTCTATTAAGTGGCTTGCGGATAGATACGCTAGGAAACTGGCTCAATGGTACAACGATTACAACCGCAATGATGCAAGCTGTCCGTCTATCATGATAAGCGGTGCGGGCAATTTCCCTGTACGCAAGAAAGAAAAGCAAAACAGTCGCAGAAACAGTCTTTTTAATGAATTAAAGCGTATTGAAGATTTATTGTCTAAAATTCGCAATATAGCTTACAGCAACGCTATTAAGAGTAATGACCCAAATGTCATTGAGTTGTTAGAAATTAAGCTAGAAAAATTGCAAGTCAATCACGAAGAAATGAAAGCCATAAACGCACATTGGCGAAAGCATGGAACAATGAAAGGCTTTGAGGACTGGACGGATGAGAGAGCCGCCAAGTTTGATAAGTCTATGGCAGATTTACCCCATTATTTAAGTGATATTCCATATGCCTCTTATAGCCTTAGCAACAGCAATCAAAACATAAAAAGCGTTAAAGATAGAATTGAGCGTATAAAAAAGGATAAGGCTATTGCCCTAAGTGGCGGCATTAAGTATGATTGTGAGGATATTTGTGAGGTAGTAGAGAATGAGGAACAAATGAGAATACAGCTTGTTTTTGACGGCAAGCCTAGCGAGGAAGAAAGGAAGATTTTGAAAAGTGGCGGTCTGATTTGGAGTCCTAGAAATACAGCATGGCAAAGGCAGTTAAATAATAACGGCAGATATGCGGTCAAGCGGATTTTAGAGAAGTTAAGAGCGTTAGAAAGTAATCAATAAATCAACAAAATTAAAGTTGTCCTATCTAGGCTATACGGGGAAAGGAGTTTATGCGTGAAATCTACAAATATAAATAAGGAAGTAAAAATCAAAAAGAACCAAGAAAATGTATGTCCCATATGTTGTGCAGACGATTTGAACTATGGGTCAATGCAACCTTGTGAAAGCGGAATATATTATTTTTGGGATTGCTACAAATGCGGAGCAAGTGGCAAGGAGTTTTATAACACAGTTTTTAGCTCACATGGACAAGTCAAAACAAAGTGTGGAAATGAAGTGTTAAATGAACATGGCTATTAAAATCCTAACAGGCTATACGGGGAAAGGGGCATATAAAAAT
>Ga0123355_10003018_pt1 | contig 23971 bp, 10 predicted proteins | sample TergutEmb28metaG_3_FD_89872 | JGI IMG/M metagenome (GOLD analysis project Ga0123355, IMG submission 89872) | Embiratermes neotenicus P1 segment gut microbial communities from Petit-Saut dam, French Guiana - Emb289 P1 | ecosystem: Host-associated > Arthropoda: Insects > Digestive system > Gut ... | reverse complement strand
TCACTGCATTACCATGTCTAGTTGTCGGGCAGGCGCATTGGACAAGTATGACATCACGGACGGCGTACAGTACGTCGACACCAATGAAGCCCACACTTTTCTCTGGCCATTATCTCTGTAACCGTTCAACTTTGAACATAGGTGTTTTGGGTTATATCGGTATAGTTTAATATAAGGAACACTCTCCTGAATTCTGGCACATTCCTCCTGGGACACCCTGTATATTCGAAAGTTCCTAAGACAAAGTCGTTCCTATTTGTCGATATTTGAGTACAAACCTGTGTTGTGAAATATTATTTGGAGGAAAAGAACATTGTAATAAACTGTGTTTATATTCCAGTTTTTTTACAATGGGGTCATATTGACCCCATGGTACTGTTAACATAACTTTTTTCATGGTACCAGAGCAGGGTTAAGGAACACTGGAAACATTGTGGCTTATACAGCAGTAAGAAGCTTGTTGAATCACATGGTGACTGTTTGGAGAAGCACAGGGACTATGTTGAAAAATAATACTAAAACTTTTGTAGATTTTTTTTCTTGATTTAATGAAAAAATAAATTGCCTTTACTTTTTGGTTTACGCTTATATGTAAATGTTAGTGTGACACAGTTTTGCAGTTGTAATGGTAATATGTGTGTGTATGTGGTTTTGTAAGTGTGGTCACATAAAGAACTGAAGGTATGGAGATCATGTTGAAGGTGTTGGGATAGTAGGATGTAGGAAGTTAGTATGTGCTGCAAATGTGACAGTAAATTAATTCAGTTGCCTTCCTATGTATGTAAGTTTGACTGAATATTTTTGTGTACTAGATGTGACAAAATACAGTGTCCTAATTGTAGAAACTAGACATAGGGGAAGAGGTGAAGTTACCTGTGTACACACTGTGAAACATGTGTGAGTGGAGGCACAGTGTCACTCATTCTCAATCATGGCACTAGATGGAGGTAGGTGGTCAGCCTCATGCTCCAGCCACTTTACACCCCCAGTGAAAGAACACTTTCCCCATACAATGGTAGGCTTGGTGGACTCCAGAGGGAATCTGGATGTTTTGGAGTGGAGAAAAATATCTTACCTCTGCCAAGATTCAAACCCTAGACTGTCTTGCCCTAGTGTAGTCACTACAATGTCTGTACTATCAGGGCACTGTAGTAACTGAACATACATTTTAGAGTCAGATCATGTATAGTAACAAATTTGTACATTATACAGATGGGGGAGGACAAAGGAACCAGATTACAGCAGGAAGGGGCATACTGTTATCAACAAAAAACCAGCTTTGACCTTGGCAGTTGGAGCACACACAGTTAGGTGTTTATGAATGTAAGTGATTTCTTCCAGTTGAATACACAATGAGCTGAAGTGGAGTTGTCTTTATATGCAAGTTAATTCTGCTGTTTTAGGTTGTGTTCTGTCTGGTTAGAACCATTGATATGTTTGACTTTAGGCTTGTTATAAAGTGAATGCCTAACAAGTGGCAAGAGATGCATGTGTTAAAGACACTTGTGTATGTTACAGGACCTATATATTTAGCTTTGAGGTATGGACCCTGTGCATACTGTCCAGGTCAAAGCTGTTCTCATCTGTTGAGGACAGTATGTCTGAAGATTATGGTGTGCATACAAAGAGTATGTTGTTATTGTGGAATTTAGTTTTGCTAGTGCTGTTTAAGTTAACTGTACTTGATGCAGTGTGTATGAAAGAATATTCTGCTTTTCAGCTTGGAATACATTTCTAAGCCAAGTATCAGGAGGCCTTCCCTCCCTCAACTCCTTGTGACAATGAAGTTTGTGTCTTCCCAGTAAAACTGTACCACATTTGTTGCCAGGTTTATAGCTTATTGTAATGAGACAGAACCTGGGCCTTCCACCCTAATGACATTCCAAGGCACCTGTATAGTTCTAACACATAAAGTGTAGGTATAATCACATACCGTAAGAATGTGTAAGATTAAAAATACAAAATAAAGTTTAGTCATGTTTTTTACATAAAGAGTAAACTAAGTTAATGTGGTGAGTTGAAAATAACATATAATGAAAGCTCTTCACTGCTTAATTATTTGTATTATAGCTTATCTTCCAATTCCAACTCATGACTGTGATCAGACATCAGTTCATTGTTAGTCCCCACCTCCCTTTTGCTCAGAAGCTGGTGTACAGTTCCTGTCATGCTTGAAAATGGAGTCCATGGTCAGATATTTTTTGTTTGTTTATAAAATTCTGTAATAGTCATGCAGTGTGTTACAGCTATGTTTCACAGAGATGGCTTGTGTGAAGTTGTCATGCTGCCACTACAGAGTCACTTGCATGGCAGCTACATGATGGTTCTACTGTTATTGCTAATTGTTGGTATGGACTTGATGACCATGTTATGGCATCTGTGTGTGTGTGTGTGTGCATACAGCATGTTTACAGCCTGGCATATGAGAGGAGGGAGGTCATAGGGGGTGCAGATGAGGGGGAGCAAGTATGACTACAGCAATGTCAGCTGTCTTTCCAAAACTGTGTTACCACCTCAGTACATCATTTCCTCAGTTGGAGTCCTACGGTAACGTAAGTAGTCAAATTTGTCATGGGTAACTGTAATTTCCTATCTTAGACAGCACCACAATTTGAAGCCATAAGTTTGCAGTTTGCCCCTAAGGGACTCAGCATGTGAGACCAATAACTTCCCCACATCATCTCTGATCTTTGGTTTAGGTACAGCATGACAAATTTCTTCAGTACCACCGAGTAGCTTGTCCTTGAAGCCAAGAAACTCCTCTACAATATCTGGGGATGGCTGGCACCGAAATGTTAATACAAGCCTGGGATGCTTAACTCAGAGCCTTCTGATTGTTGAGAATGGTCTGCATCACCTGGAACTTTTTTACTAGTTCCAACTGCTATGTCTTTTCTGTTGGTTTCCTTGGTAAATTGCCTAAGGCAACTGTTACACATAGATCCATGGGCTGCAAGAAATGTATTTGGAGGAAGAAACATGACTTTGAAAAAGTGAATGAGCTGGGTTTCCATACTTAATGCCAGAGGCTACAAATTAGCGTGTAATTTGGAGGCCTTATAACTTTCTATCAAAAACACACATGGAAGGTTTTTTTTACTGTGAAGCACTGTCCCAAAATTAAAGATTTTACCCACGTGTTGATAATTGGTGTGCTAGCAGCCTGATGATCATCATCATACCATGAGAGATTCTTTGACCTTCTTTATGGATTAATGGAAATAATGAAAGAATCTTAAATATTGAGAAACTGCTTTGTAGTGAAAAGGCTTTTCTAAATGTATTCTCAGAAGAAAATTACAGGCCCTTCAAATCGTACACGGGTATGGTCACACACATACAATGTGATTTTATGGCACGTACCACAGGAATGTAAACACTCAAGAAACTGAACAGACTGAGACCGAATGCATTGCAGTTTCTATTAAAGGAAGAGTTATTGTTTATGACTGCACGTAACTCTCAGCGTGGGACAAGCAAGCGTCTCACGAACGTCGGTTACTGCGGTTTTTATATGCTACGATTATCTTTGTAAAAAACGACGGATCTCGACCATGTCTGACCTTACCCACTCTCGTCTCCAAATAACTAGTCTGTGCACTTAAATCATAATTTGAGTAGTATGCGGAGCGTCAATAAACCCCACGGCACGATCCGTATCAACAACAGTGAACACCTCACGCCTTCCAAGTACTAACTCCTGAGTCGAGGAACATATTTTCTAGGTTGGTAGCATTTCTTGTTGTCATCATATGCAAAACACGTGGGAATAAATATACAAGCGATAACCACAACTGAGTGGCTACAGCATGTGAAAGTACAGGTTTAATGCAAATTTATTTATCGTTTACGTGGTGAATTATGTACAGAGTCGATATATTTTGTGTATCTTATCTAATATATAGTGATTGTACTGTATAATCACGGCATGTTTGAGTCTCCAACATTAGTAAGATGTTTTGGCAGTCTGACGTATTATTCGCAACGATTTCATAAGGGCAGAATAGAGAGTTCTATTATTACAGTGAGAAGAGTGACATACTATATTATTGAAATTACGGTGTATTTTCTGTGAAATTGTTTGTTTTCTTGACGTGCAATATAAAATACATTTGCTATAATTTTACTCTACGTTATGCGTAGGTTTTTAATCCATTTTTAAATCACAAGAAAATGCTGTGCTAATCAGCATCGGAAATTGTCGCAATTGAATGAGGAACACTTTCACGTCGCGATATTCAAACGGTACAAGAAACGGCGAATCGGATTCATGTGGGGAGTGTCGGTGTTTCGTTGTACTAATAAACATCAGAAACTAATGTAATTAAATGAGGACCTGTTTCAGACTGCGATATGCAAAACGATATAATAAAGGTGGACCTAGATTCATACGGGAAGTGTCAGTCAAGTAGCAATGATAGAGTGGTTGCTATACAACATGAAGAACTGCCCGAACCATTCGCATTTGTTTCAGTAAAAGAAGAAGTTGTAAGTGTCGGACTTTATCATAAAATTCTGTATGACGGACCTTCAACCTTGTAACTTTTACTGTGTCACGCTGTACAAATTTATTCTGTAAAAACGAACGTGTGTGCTGTACCGTTATCAAACATTTGCGTTTTTGCACGTGGTGTTAAAATTTACTTGGCTGAACGACTTCACTCGGACCTTATTTTTACTAATATGAGTGTCATTAGACTTACTTTGATGCATCAGGACATTGTCTTAAGACACAGTAGTTTGTAGTTGCTGGTGCAGTTAACATGATATTCCAGCTGAAACTACATATATATTTCTAGTTTCTTGCATGTTTCCAACTTATGTGATTTATCTGAACCTGTTAGTTACTTGACTATAACAAATTAGTATAGAGAAGGACTGAAAAGATGCTCTTTAGGTAGCTTTCTCGATTTCCAATTTTTTATTATTTGCTAGCAGTTTATTGAACGGCTCTGTCAGTAATTCAAGCTACATACCATTGGTTGATTGTGTCATGAATAGTGTGTTTAAAATGATGTGGAGGAAAGTGGTCATGGTATAATTTAAGGAACTATCTCAGAACTTTCCTGGAGATGCTCAGTAAAACCAAGTAAAACTTCAGGTTTGTCTTGAGAAGCATGTGAGATATGAAACAGGCACCACCTGATTTACAGTCCAGACGAGTTACTGCTTCAGAGAGTTTGCTTGCTCCATTCTCCTGCTGGTAAAAACTGTCTGGAACAGACATAAATGCTGTTCATACAAACACCCTGTAACTCTCATGTCATATTAAACAGCAAACGTGTTTTGGTGCTACTGCGTCATTGTTATTGTTTCGTAATTTAATATATGGTTATACCTGCGGTCTTGTCTATGTATTGTAATGCTCTTTGCCTTTGTTTATTGCACCATATGTTCTGATGGTTGTGTCTTTTTTAACTTTTTTACCAAGTGCACTTGCAGTTTCATCAAATTGTTGTGCTTGTGTAAGTAACTTGATGCCAAGTTGATCAGCATGTGCCCATAGCTGCTGTGTTATTCTGTCGAGTTTGTGCATTCACTATCTTGTGTTGTGGTTTAGCTGCAATTACCCTCAGCATTTCTTATTTCAGACAATAAAACAAAGAACCCACTAGACATCATGATGTTTTCCTCGTTTAGTATGTTGCCTTGCTTCTGTTGTTTGTGTATGTGGAATTTTTTTATTGATATGTAGCAGAGGGCCTTTGTTTTGCATTTTTATAGTTTTTGTTATGTCTTGTGTGTTGTCATATTCATGTACTCTTTTTAATATATTTGGTGTTCCTGTTTCTGATATTACTTTTGTGTCCTTTAAGTTTGCCAGTAAGCCTTCTGCTGGTTTGTCCTGTGAACTGATGGTTGCATGTGTTACATTTCAGCTCTTGTACATGCTGCTATGGAACTGGTCCTGTTGGTTGCCGTGGATTGTAAGGTTTTGCATTGTGATACTGTCAAGTATGTATACTACTCTCAGACCAAGGTTTCTGAATATTTTCTTATTTGGTATTCTTATATGTTTCTTGAAGGAGGTGAACTCTGCCCATTTGTGATCATGTTTATTTGCACTTCTCAAGCCTCTTTTTATGTTGTTGTCTTCTCTGTTATTTTCAGTAGATGATACACATTATCTGCTAGTGGTGCCACTGTCTTGTGTTCCTTATGCTGTGCCTTGTGTGTGATGGGTAGCCATGCTGTTCTGTTTATTGTGTGTTGCTGTTGGTTTGTGCAATGTCTCCTTCCTTCATGTGTAGGTCTAGATCTTGGAAGTGTCTGTTTTTGTCAGTTTCTTTCTTCTCCTCAGCCCTTATTTTCCATGCTTGTTGTTTTATTCATCATTCTATTGTAACTTGCACCTTGTCATGTATTATAACAGCATGATACCACAAGTTTCCAAATTAAGTTTTGGTAATATCATTTCTGATTCTTGTACAAATATTTCTGCCAATGTTCTTCAAATGGGTGTTCCCTTAGGACTACCTTTCTCTTGTAGCTAGGTTTATTTACCATTTATCTTGTTTTATTTATTTAATTGTACATTCAAGTGACCCTTATTACGTTAAAAAAACTTGTTGGATGTAGAAAGAGTCCAGATATGTACATTACAGGAAGTAGTTAGTTGCGCAGGAAAATTAAATAAAAAAAGTACTGTTGTGACATGGTAAAAAGCAAAAAAAATGTAACGTAATCCAATTACAGGCCTGGACAGGCCCTGAGGGTTCCAGGAGGTAGAGGCTCCCAGATTTAAAAAAGTCAGCACATGAAGGTGGTAAGGTTGTCAGCCCAACTCACCGGCCACCTTTACCTCCTAGGAAACATTCATGGTACTCATTTCTTTTAGAGGCTGAGTCAACCCTAGGGCCATACTGCGGCCAGAAGGAGTATGTCGATGAAAAGTTCCGATAACACCATCGGGAATCAAACCCGCAATCTTCCAGCTTATAGCACAGTGTCTCAACCAACTGCACCACTGTGTGCCCCTCTGTTGTGACATGGCAGTAGTAATTCTGTTAGTTTTATTTATCTCGTCTTTGCTTCTGTCTTAGTTTATGAATTTTCTAGTTATTGTACTCCCTACTTGATTCATCAGTACAGTCCTGTGTGATAAGTTATGTTGGTGATAGTTCTGTGCATATTACAATTTCTTTGCTTTGTTCTGCACTTTTTATGCTGTACCTGTGCTTCAGGTTGGTAGAACAGTTTAGCACCTTAGCCAAATGTTTTGCCATTTTCAAGTAGTAGATTCTGTATAGCTTACCAGTAGTCTTACAGGTTGTTCTGCGTTCTCTGTCTAATCTGTGCTGAACGTCGTGGTGCTTTGAGGTTCATTGCAGGTTTGTATGTTTATTTGTGGTTCAGATGATGATGCAGCATTTGTTCAGTTTGTTATTTGTCATTGATATGTGGGTGTAGCATCATTGTCCAATTTTTTAAATTGATTAATGTTAATGAATAGATGTGTTGTTCTTCTTTCAGTTTCAATACTGTTTATTTGTTCTCCTTTTGTTCTTATCAGGTAATTCCTGATAATTTTGTTGTAACTGCTTCTTTGTTCTGTGTCTTCCATCTGTCTCATTCTGTTTGTTTTTGTTATTATTGACTTAAAGTTGTGTTAGGCTTTATACCTTATTCCTTCTCGTTCTTGTCCTACTGTTGTGTGTGAGACAAGGTCTGTTCCCTTCACCAAATTTTGTATCTGTTTTCGTCTTGGTGTATACAGATTATGTTCCAGTCCGTTGCATAGTAGCACATGTTTGCCAGTGATTAAGTTTATGTCAGCTAGGTTCTTGAATCATTGGCAGAGTACTTTAGTTCATGCTTTGCTGTTGCAGGCTATGTTTATCTTGTTTGTTGTTTTGCATTGAGTTTGTTTATTTTCTTGTATAATATTTCATATTTTTTGTCATAGTAGCCTGTACTGTTTCATCAATTATGTTTTTCCAGTTTCTAAGTGTTGGTCATGTAATTGTCTCTTCATGCTGTTTCTTCTTGTATGTCATCTTTATTTCATTTGTGCCTGGTACAGATTATGTCACTGTAACTGTTATACTGTGATGATCATGCAGTCAAATGAAAGTTATTTCAGTTCTGCCACTTTTGGGTTGCAGGAGGAATTAAGTGATATACCATCAGTCAAGCAAGAGTTGGATGAACAAGACAGTAGGTAAGAACACAGCACTGTAGAAGTCTGCCCAATATAGAATACCAAAGCCAAATAGCTTTGTAGCAGCCTTCTGTAAGAAAATGTGTTCTGTTTCTTTTTGTACAAGGTGCCATGTTAATTTGTGTTAATGTGTCTGAGAACACTGACAGGCCGATAAAGCCATTGAGTTTTGTTTATAATGGCATGAATGGAGAGTTTGGTGGAGAATAGAATATTTGAAGTTGTAGAAAGACGTGGAGATGGATTGTTGGTTAACCCTTCAAAGACAAATGCGACTCTGAATTATACAGGCTTTTTCAGTGGGAATCTGCTTTACTGTGGGAGAATGTTCCTTGTGTTAAGTTGCCTCAATATAACCAGAAATGTACATACGTACATACACACACATATATATATATATATATATATACACATATATATATCTGAAATCAAATGGTTACAGAGATAGTGGCAGGGTAAGTTTTACAGAATGAGAGATGTTATACCTCTATTGGTTACCAAATGCACTGTAAAATGTAGTTTCTGTAATGTTGACAGCTGTACTTAACAAGAAATTAACATCTGAGTGACATGAAGACATTGATTAAGTATCAAAAACTCACACTAGTTTAGTAAGAATCATCCATAGGGTTCCAGGTGCTTTACATAGCACACACACTGCTGCATGGCATGGCTTGGATTGGCTCTTGGTTCAAGGATGTAGCTGTGCATTGTACAGATAATGCATCCTGTTAAGCAGGTACAATATGTGGAACTGCAAGAAGGCCACATTTTTCTCACTTCATTATATCTATAACCAGCTTTGGATGTGGGTATTTTTGGATGTAGTGATGTAATTTAACCTAAGGAATGTTGCATAATTTCAGGCCTCTGCCACAGTGTAAATGAGAGTTGCACTATTTTGGGGTTTTTATGCTGCGTATAATGATGGTTTCTTACGGACGTTTCGCGACAACCTATCGGTCCCATCTTCAGGGGTCAAGCAGTACTTGATATTTGAAAATGGGACCAGTAGGTTGTCACAAAATGTCCATAAGAAACTGTCATTCTACATTGTGTAAATTCCTAAAAGACCACAGATCTCATGTTCTCCCAAAGAAGGTAGATTTCCCCTGGAATAGCCTGTATTTAAAGACCCAGCTTGTACTGTGCAGTAAACACTCTCCTTCTCAGTTATAAACCAGTCAGTTCATGCTGTATAGGGAAATAATTGCCATTTGTTCTGAGAACCATACAAAACGTGGGGTGACCAAATCCAGAAGTGTGAGATGCACAGGGCATGTGGCATGTATAGAGGAGAGGTACATGTAGGGTTTTGGTGAGGAAGCTGGAAGGAAAGAAATCACTTTGCAGACCCAAGCATAAATGGGAGGATAACATTATTTTCTAGAAATAGCATGGGGAGGGGCATAGACTGGATTTATCTGGCTGAGGATAGGGAGAGATGGTGGGTTCTTGTGAAGAGGGATATGACCTTCATGTTCTGTAAAATTTTGTGTATTTATGACTTGTTCTACATCCTGTTGTCTTTGTAACACACAGATCCATGGATTGTATGTATGTATCAATTTTTTGACTAGCTGAGGAACTGTTAGCTCTTGAAGACTTCTGCTCCATGCAGTTCAGTTAGTCATTCAATCACTTAGGTCCATACAAACTATCAATAGACTCTCTGGGCAGAACGTAGAGTTTTTGAGTGTGATGTAAAAATAAGTATGAAATACTGGTATACTTTGCCACATTCTGACAACTGTATGCCCACAACTTCTGCACTTTCTGCTTCCTACTTATGAACCATGTTCAAAGTAGGGCTCCCTAGGCCATAGAAATGCAGTGAAAAGACATTATATTGTTATATGTAGCTCATTTATTTCAGCAAAGTATCACCATCTTTTTCTTTTTACCTAATCCCTAAGCACAATTTTGCATATTTCCCTTAATGGCATGAGTTGAAACGTTACATTGCCATATAAATCAGTCTCCTGCATTTCCAGCCATTCATGAACTGTTATTTCCACTGCCCCATTTTGTGGAATTAGCAAGCTCACAAGTGTTGCCTTACTGGTCCAAACAGTTTTATTGACTCGTTTTACAAAATAGGTTTCTCAATTCATTCTGTGTTCACATCTATCCCCAGTGTGCTGGGCTGACATCGTGGATGACTGACCATTTTGTAACTCTCAGCACAATTTTTTGCCATGTTGCACTCTCATTGCTTCATCCTCATATAGCTGTATTAACTGGCAGTGAATTTTGATGTGGTACACATATTTTGCTGTCATGCTACAAACTTCTGTGCAGGATCAAGTTTCAATTGCTTTTGCCATTGCTAATTAACTTCTCCTACGAACAGAATCTGAATGACTGAATCTTCTCCATCTCTTGCACATTACCCCTGTTATGAGTGGTACCAGAGTGCTGCAAGAGTATGAAATGCTTGATTTACACAAATGTTTCTGGCCACCATACCTTATTGCACCCGCTGCATACATGATGGAGTAAGTACATAAATAGTGTCACATTTTTATGTTACAGTGCTGAACAACTGGATGCTGTATGTGCAGGAACTGGTTCTTCACAGCAGCCCAACCTTAAGCTGCATGTGTGCAATGTGTGTCATAAGACCTTCACCAAGAAGGACAAACTGACACGGCATAACCGATCGCATACAGGAGAAAAGCCTTTCAAGTGTGATATATGTGGAAGATGTTTCTCTGACAGTGGTGACTTATCAAAACATCGTCGAATACATACTGGTGACAAGCGATTTTTGTGTGAATTTTGCAGCAAGGGTTTTTATCGACATGGTGATCTTGTAATTCACAGTCGAGCTCATACAGGCGAAAAGCCTTACAAGTGTGAACTTTGCAGTAAACATTTCTGTAGAAGGGGTGATCTTTCCAGCCACCACCGCACACATTCTGGAGAGAAACCTTTTAAATGCGAGTATTGTGGAAAGTACTTTTCTCGAAGTGGACATTTATTATTGCACAATCGGACACACACAGGATATAAGCCGTATATTTGTGAGATTTGTACCAAAGACTTTTGTTCTAAGGGTGAATTAGTTGTTCACCAACGAACTCATACTGGAGAGAAACCTTACAAGTGTGATGTTTGTTGCAAGTATTTTTCCTACCCAGGGGCTTTTTCCAAGCACCGGCGAATTCACGTATAATGGTGACAGCTGTTACATACATTTTGATGTGATGATCACGAGTGAGCTGATGACAAATCACACACACACGTGCTGGTAAAGTAAGGGTACTCTGGTCTGTGTACCATGAAAGTATATGGGGAATGGAAGTAGTACTCTGCACATTCTTATCTGTGGCACTAAATGAAAATTCAAGTGCTCTGGGATATTCTTTGACATTTGGTAAATAGTCACAACGTTTGGAGTTTTTCATCTGCATCTTCAGGATCCAAGCTGACCAAGCAGGGTAGATGCACCATAGGTGTGGACTGAACAGTGCAAGGGAGAGTGTTTTATTGGAAAATTCTGCCACATACTAAGGCTATATAGCATCTACTGTAGGGGAATGGAAGTGGATATAACAGTGGTGGATTGATACTGACAAGGTCAAGCTGAAGTACTTGTAGACAGACATGTCCCAGTGCCACTTTATCTATGACAGGAGCAAGCCAGTTGGCATGGTGATGTCCTCTGTTCCATCACCATCACTGAAAAGGACTAACTTAACTTAATTTAACTTGGACAGTGCAGTTTATCTCCTTGAACTGTATGGACCCTGAAGATGGAGGCAGCAAGTTCATTAGAACTTTTTTCACCATAGACAGCTCAGTGATGCTTTGGTTAGATACAAGTTTGATTATGCTTGTGTTGCAGGAAATTGTATATATTTGTTACTTTATGTGATAACTGTTGGCTGCCGCTTCCTGTCAGCTTGTGTATGATATGTGTGATACAGAATGTTGCTGATTTTATAAATTCGCTAAGGTTCTGAAGGGTTATTCTTATATTCATGTATGGCTTATTTAACAGTACTGACAGTATTGCAGTCTTAATAGTGTCACTTTGCCTGATGGGCAGCAGCAGATCTATACATCAGAATTGTGTGTAGTTTGTGGAAGTGCTTAGCTGTGAAGAAAAAGTCACTGTTGGGAACTACCTGCCCGCTGATGCAGCGTCACAGCCCCGAAAAGTAGCCCGAGTATTGCTTATTTTGTAAGAACAAATGACTTGCCTGCTGCCTTGTTTGCACTAACCCAAACTCTACATGTTCTCAATAATGCAGTGACACTGCATTTTTAATTCTGTACATAAACATTACTCTCAGACAGTTGCTGCACATTAGTTACTTCATTTCTTTCTATGTCATTTATGATTTTCGTGAACCATCAAATAAATTAATGCCAACATACACAAAGAGGACTCATGTAACTGAATTTTAATTGTTGGTGTTATTTGAAAGAAACTGTAGTTGCCCGTCCTTTTGCTCCAATTTGTGGATTTTATGACTTTGAATACAGATGATCATGGAGATGTGTTTCCTTTCATTAGTAATAAGTGCAGTTTCGTCGTCTAACCAATATGCATTAAGTAGACTTGATATTTGTGAAGATGTTCATGATAGCCACCTTTTGTTAATACCGACTTTAATACAATTGTTTTTAACTCTCGCGACTCTTTCTGACAAATAGGGACGGCCATATGGTTGCCAGGTTGGTGGCGCTGCGGGGCAGGTTGGAAACATTATGCGTGACTGCAAGGTCGCGCTTCTGCTTGTCCTTCGAAGAGAAGACCGATACGTTGTCCACAAAAGTCGGTATGAAACTCCCGTTCTACGCTTCGTAAAATTCCAAAATAGCGCAGCTCTCAACACGGAATATACTTTGCCCAGTGCTTAAAGGCTGAGTATCATGTACGGACATGTTAAAACAGTGCGATAGCAAATGGACAGGCATTTTCAAAAACTTTTTACTAGTGAAATTGGTAATTTTACTGGTTGCTTACCAATACTATCTTTGCTCTCTTGTTACTCCAGTTAGCGATAAGTCTAGTTTTCTATTGGCAGTAGATGTTATAGTCAATCTGTGTTACGGTCGCATATACCGTGGTCGGTCGAAGCAGTGGGATGCGGTAGATTATACTAGATGATCTGTGCGGTAGATGGCGTTTGTAAACATGCACTTGAAGTTACGAAAGACCGTGTACTTTGAAGTATACTACATCATGATTGTAGAGTTGTAGCACATGACGCCGTATTAGTCGAGACATTAGTTATCAAACTATTTATCAGACAACACGGTGTGATGTTTCGAAATATTTCGAATCGTCAACGTCACTGTAGGAACGTCGAATCGTGGAAGTGTGTATTTTTCAAATACCGAGAATTTACAATCTGGCATGTGTGATTATTGTTTTGTAGCATAGCATGTGCGTGACAATGGAACCTGAGCCTTCGTCGCAGAATGCTGTGCACTTGATTCCTGTCAAGCAAGAACAGGACTGTGAATTAACAGTATCTGCGACAGTGAAAGGAGAAAATGAGGTTAGTTACACTTTTGTGATTAATTGTGGTGTTCTCGCGTGTGGTACGTGACCGTTCTTTGATATAACACGAAGGACGTAATGCCACAGTTCATGATAAATAGTAGAGAAATTTGTTGGTATTAAAAGTAAAACGTTCAGACAAGCAGTGAGGTTCACCCACTGTTTCGTTGTCGTGGGGAATAAAGTGCCTGGGGCGTGATGCTATTCACCTTCAAGTACAGATGTTAATGCAAGGACTTATACCACCATTGCTCCATATCTGTTCATGGCACAACTTTATGTTATGCCAGTACAACTAGTCCGGTATATTTAGAAGCATGGCTGATGTCACAGCAACAGCAGTACTGTACCATCCTTTGTAACAGTTTTCATCATTTCTACTTGTATTGTGCCCAGTGTAATTACATTTTCTTCCACCAGATAAACTTTGAGGTTGTAAAAGTTGAACCGCAGCAAAATGATGATTTCTTAAAGTATTCACCAACTGATGATCACCTTCCAGGGCCAGATACTGAAAATAATTTTACATCAGTTGTGTTTCCAGTAGTGAAGACTGAAGTCCAGGTGAGTCAGATGGTAGTTCCTTTTACAGTTTGTTATACAGTAGAGTCTCACTGCTTGGAATTTTGACCTTGTTTAACCACGTGTCTCAGTAGCATTGTTTGGTCTTTCATGAATGGTTCTGAAACGTAAGAATAAGACCACTGGCTTGCTGTTGTGTGGGTCATTCTCAGCTGGTTTATTTGTCTTTCATTGGGTGAGGTCAACTGCTTTTGTGCTTTATAGTGCGAGAGTCTCTTTCAGAACTTTGACATATTTTAGGCTTCCAAAATGTGTTTGCTTTTTAATTAAAAGTATACTCTCATGCTTTTATTTTATACTGCAAATGGATTCTGATATTCGTGACAGTTCTACTGGTTGCAGGTAAATACAAACATTGAGACTTTACTGAAACTCAGGAACTGTATTTCTATGTAACAAGGACTGCACAGTGTAACTGACATATTACTCTTTCAGGAGAGAGAAGTTTAGGAAATGAGCACAAAATGGAGGGTTCGGTGAAGTTGTTTGCTCTTAGATGTGTACATGACATGCTTGTCTCACGTGTTATGTATTATCGGTTTGCTATTTTAAGGGACTTAATTTGGCTGTTTTGTATATAATCATAGTACCCTGCAGTTGTATTAATTCAAACTTGCCAAGAAAGTCAGTTTGTAAGTCATCTGAAGCTGTAAATCAAATATGGAAATTGTAGAGACAATTTTGTAACATAATTTCAAGAAAACATTTAAGGTGTCTAAAGGTACAGTCCTAAGGGATGTGTTCCATGTGATTGCAGTTATAAATTGAAATGTTTTGGAGGACCAGAGAGGTTTCATTGTCAACACCAAACAGTGAAAGAGAAGAGAACTTCAGGAATTGTTTGACCCTGAAGATGAAGGAATTACAGTCCATTGAAACACGGGGAATTGCACACCTGTAACGAGGTGTCAAGGCCCAGAATACTCTTAATCTTCTTCATAATTTCACAGACATTCCCCCTTGAGCAACCCAACATTTTCATCATGTAGTTTGGAACTTTTATCTTATATGCATTATTCAACATTCTGCTGCTTCCCAAGCTTGTGTGTGACCCTGCCAGTGTTGTCCTATTCGTAACTCTTCATTTTTCGCCACATTGATCTCTACTTCTCTTCTTACTCACATTTTGCAGATGTTTTTAAGACACTGTGATTGCAGGCTGTAATGAATGAAGAAAGCAATGTATTTTTGCATTCCCTTCCAACATTTCTGTGACACTGATTCTAACATTTTTTGAGCTGTGTCACTGTAACACCAGGCTGTACAAGTGCAGTGCTACTTAGGAACACACATTTGCGAATTTTGTCTGATTTCCTCACAGTGTTTGCATACATGCCCACACTGGTAGTAACATGTTCACCATTATATTGGGGCATGAGGTGGGTAGGGAATTGGCACATATGGCGAGAAATAATTGCATATGTGGCTGTGGTGGGGAAAATGGAAGGATGAAACCATGTGAAAGAATCAGGCGTGGCTACGATAACATGAAAATTTATCTTAAAGAAATAGGGTGGGTGCATGTGGACTTTCTAACCCACAAACAACCTACATTCACATATGCAAACACACATAAAATGAAAGCCTCTTGAAATTTGTTTTATATCTTTTGCTGAACAAGGTACTGTACTACGTTTTTAAGACACAATTTGTAATCTCTGTTTTTTCCCCACAAAATGCCATTGATTTCATAATTTTATCTTTTTATGTTCAACTAATACTCAGGACTTTTGTAAACCATGTGCTAAAATTTAATCCCAAACCAGTCATTTAAAGGTGGGCTGGGAAAGTTGGTGGGCTGTTTTGAATGTGGTAATGAACCTTCAGGTACCATCAAATTTGGGAAAGTTGTTGACCAGTTGAGGAACTGTTAGCTTTTCAAGAAGGACTTTGCTCCATGGTGTTTATCTCTGGCATTTTATTTTTGCTACCTTTCAGACTGCAGAGGGTTGGCTTTCTGGATCATTGGATAACTTGAGGCAGCTGTTGGATATTGATATACAATTTCTTTATGCTTCTAGGCTATTATTTCAATGGAAGTGGCAGGTTGAGAGAGACACAGTGCAGTCCGAAATGTCCGCTCTGCACGTAGCAACAGGACATTGAAATTCTGCACAGGGGATCATCGTGTAAATTGTTATGCATAACCTTTGTGATAGCCTGGACCTGTTACAAATTTTACCAAATTTAGTTCTCTCTGATATGATTAAATGTTTTGCTGCCAGTAATTTAGTTCTAAATTTAGATAAAACAAATATATTGATTTCATCACATTCTACAGTACATATTAGTTTAAAGAAAATTATATAGAAGAGACAGTGAATACAAAATTTCTTGATTTACAAACTGGCAACCACATGCATTGGAAGAACCATATTGAGCAAGTGATTCCCAAGTTAAGTGCAGCATGTTATGCCATTAGGTTGATGGCTCATATCAGTAACATTAACACTCTCAAATCAAATTACTATGCACACTTTCATTCTGTTATAAAATATGGAGTAATTTTCAGGGGTAACTCTTCCAACAGTGGGAAGATTTTCACTTAACAAAAGAAAATCATTAGAATGATGGCTGCTGCACAATCTAGAACCTCATCTAGAAGTCTGTTTGTAACAGTATATACTTCCATTAATGGGCTTCCTTATCAATAATAAGGAAATTTTTCAAACAAATTCATTCATACATTATTTTAGTAGAAGGAATAAGCATCATCTTGATAGACCAAATGCCAACCTAGCGTGTTTTCAAAAAAGTACTCTGTGGAGGCATAAAAATTGTCAACAGTACCATCTAGTATGACAGTCCTGAAAAATGAGAAAGCACGCTTTAAAGCAGCCTTAAGAAAGTGCCTACATAAACACTCCTTTTACTGTGTAGATAAATGTTTTATGTGTACAAAGATTTATAATATTTTTGTAAAATGTTTATAGTATTTTACATTGTAAATTCATGTATTTGGGTTTTTGTGACTTGTTCTTCTGTCTTTATATGATACACTTATGGAGCCATGGAATGTATATGTAATAGGAAGACAAAAATAATAGGTGTCTGTGTACCGTAGTTTGTAAACCATTGATGTAAGAGTTTGAAATACTTACATATATTTGTAGTCCAGAATATTATACTTGTAGTGTAATTCTTTAAGAAAACCATTTAAGTTTTATTGTCTTGCAGCTCTTTTCTACAGATGTAAGAATTAAGTTCTGAGAATGGTGACTGTGAAGACAGCTGTTTTCTTGGCTGTAATTCCATCAACAGTGTGCTGAACACACTGTCATCAGCTTCTGGAAGACAGCATATTTCTCTCAAATACCAGTAAATTTTCACCAGGCCATATGGCATCACAAAGCAGACAGTTATAGTTTGTCAGCAAATTGTTTCACGATTTGTTCTTGTCAAATACAGTTGTATAAGAACGTTAAATCACACATTTTATGCTGCAGGTTTACACAGCAACTGCTGTCACCAGGTGAAATATCTCCAGACTAAAAACTGCTGTAACAGCTGTATATAGAGACAGGTTATTGTTCACTCCACTGATTGGTTCTGTATCAGCCATACAAAAATTGACATACTTTTGCCTAAAGCGCTAAGGTCATCAATGGGTCAGTCATTCATACTAAAAAGTGTAATTTTACTTGACAGTACCATAGAGTGAAGCAGTTGAGTAGTTTAGAATGGCATACTAATATGTGCTGTTCTTTCAACAGAGGAACAAAAGAAGGTGCGTAGTTCATAAACACATTTGCATTTGTGCATTTTACAAGCAATGTGTGATACCTGTGCTTTCTGTATAATATGTTGGCAATCTATATGGTGCCAGCTCATTTTACACTTTTAGGAATTATCATGTACTTTTTTGTAGCAGTGTTTCCATCCTTCGCCGAAACTAATTTCAACCACTGTGCAGTACCGCATATGTATGCATGTATGTGTGTTTCATGCAGTTTTTTACTGCCAGTGTGTTTTATGCTCTTTTATAGGAGGACAATGAATGGGAAACAGATGCACTCAAGAAAGAGTTAAAGGAGGAAGTAATGAAAGATGGAGAAGAGGTGTTACTGGAAGGGTGAGTGGAGAGATAGTACACTGCAGGAAGTGCAGGTCATAGAGAATTCTTTGTCATAATATGCATTCTTTTTTGAGTAATTACAAAGATAGTTTAAGTACAAGACATGGCAATACTGTGTTTAAGAAATCAGTTGTTATGTCATTGTGAAGTACTTTGTTTTACTGTGCCTGCTGTCAGTGTGAATTACAGTGACTTATCATGTTACAGAGTCAGTGGCTTTAGCAGTGGCTGTGTGGGAGATTTGTCAGAGGATACAGAGAAGCCGTCTGTCACTCAGGTACTGCACAAAGGAACTTCAAACAGTGAAAAAGCTCCTTTGCCTTCCAGTAAAAAGGTTTTTAAGTGTGAAATCTGTCAAAAAGCATTCTCACAGAGGGGAAATCTTACATGTCATGTGCGGATACACACCGGAGAACATCCATTCAAGTGTGAGGTCTGCGGAAAGTCATTTTCTCAGAGCGGGACTCTTACCATACATCGCCGTATCCACAGCGGAGATAAACCATACTCATGTAAGATCTGTGGTAAGTCATTCACAGGAGGTGGTGGTCTACGAAGACACCGTCGCACTCACAGTGGTGAAAAACCTTTCAAGTGTGAGGTTTGTGGTAAAAGCTTCTCAGATAGTTCCATTATTATAAACCATCGACGAATCCATACAGGAGAAAAACCATTCAGGTGTGAAACGTGTGGGAAGGGATTTTCACAGATTGCAACCCTTGTATGTCACCGTCGTACCCACACCGGTGATAATCCTTTTTCCTGTGAAACATGTGGAAAACGGTTCTCACAGAGTGGCTCTCTGATTGCGCACATGCGCACGCACAGGGGGATAAAGCCATTTACATGCCAGAACTGTGGTAAGTCCTTCACAGAGAGTGGAAGTCTCCAGAAACACAAACGAACACAACACCAACAAACACATACATGATTCAGGATCTTCCTTAGTGGTTAAGAAAATGTGATGAATTATTTGTGTGTTGGATTAATTTAATGGAAAACATAGAAGTGTATAAGGTCAGACATTAGAAAATACAAATGATGCAGGGTGCCTGTGTGGTATTACACTGTTAGTGAATATTTATTACTAATTGCCACAAATGTTTTGCTTCTCTGCTTACATATTAATTTGTCAGACTGTATATTGCAAACCTTAAAACTGTGCAATGTATCACATTGTAAATGGGATGTGCGGTGACGCAGTTGGTTGAGGCACTGTGCTACAAACTGTAAGGTCTCGGGTTCGATTATGGGTGGAATCATCGTGTTTTTTGCGTGGACTTAATTCTTCTGGCCGCACTATGGTGCTGGGGTCGACCGTGTATCCAGAAGAAATGAGTACCAGGATTACTTCCTTTTTGGGGGGGGGGGTAAAGGTGGCCGGTGTATAGGACTGACAACCTTACCGCCTTTGTGTGCTGACTGTCTGAAAATCTGGGTGTCTGAACCTCCTGGAATGCTTGGGGCCTGTCCAAGCTTGTACAGGGATAGCTTTACCTGTATCATATTGTAAATGATATTGCATACCTGGGAGCAAATGGTAATGTAGGGTAACTGTATATGTTGCATTTCGTTTGGTGTATATCATGTAACACTGAAATCATCTCCTGCAACTGATGTGTAGATTAAGGCAAAGGTATTAAATAACGGTAGAAATCATGAACATTCATTTTTTCTAAGATGTGATGCTCTTTTACTAGGTAAGTAGTATCCCATGTTTTGAAGGATCTTGGTGCCTTTAGTCTTCAGGATCCAGCGGTCCTTTTCTTTAGACTTCATGCCCAGTCACAGCACCACATCCTAGAGGACTTGAATCTTCAGTAAACCTACTATCAGAACCTCAAATCTATCAGAAGTAATGAACTTAAAACTCCATGAATATCAATTTATTATAACTTTCTGGTTTTTCATTATAATTTTGCTTGCTGTTCTGAAATCAGGAACCCTCAAGATTTGAGGGACCTGTTATTCTGTTTTTAATATGTTCTCTGAATACGTACATTAAATGCGTAAAGTGCTAGATATGAAGTTCTCATAGCAATAGTGCTGATAGTGCAAGTTTTCTGGGACTGGTGACTGGTAAATGGATACAGTCATGGAGGTAAAATGCTGTGCTACATTGACTGGTAAATGGCTACTGACATGGAGGCAGGGTACTCTTTGTTGTCTAGTAAATACGAGGGTTGGAACTTTAATAGTGGCAACACTGCTGTAGAGACACCATGCAATGGAACCAAATAATGTCGCTTATACCACACGCTAGTTACATACCTACCTTACCTCAGAGCAAATGGACTCTCCCTTCCCACATCACGCGCATGCGCAGTGACGAGAAGAACAGAGCCTCGTGTTAGCTGGCGGTCTAATGCAGTGTTGTCATGATGTTTTCGAAACAGGAACAATGGAGTTGGATAAAGATTGAATGTGCCAGAGGCTGTACAGCACGACAGTGTCATCATGGTCTTCAAGAGGCTTGCGGGGAATCTGCATTGCCTTAAAGAACAGTGGTAAGGTGGGTAAAAGCCTTCAGCGAGGGACGCCAAAATGTGGCAGACATGCGTCGGCCAGGTCATCCTAGTGTCAGTGAAGAAGAAGTGTATGCTCTTACCGCGTTCCTGGACAGTGATCGACGCCATACGATTCATGAGCTGGCCTGAGAGACAGGATTAGCGCATACGACTGTGCTTCACATTCTGAAGGAATGCCTGGGCATGAGAAAAATTGCATCACGATGGGTTCCGCATGATTTGACGGAAATGCAGAAGTGGCTATGATACGACGCTGCTCGTAACCACTTGGAGCGCTATGAGCGTGAAGGAGAGGCTTTCTTACGCCGTATCATTACGCTGGATGAGACATGGGCCAAATCGTACGAGCCACAACTGAAACGCCAACCGAACGAATGGCGTCATTACGGGTCACCACGAAAATCAAAAGTTTGTCAGAACCCCAACAATGTGAAAGTTATGGTGATTCTCGTGTACGACTGTGATGGTGTTATCCTAACGCATACCATTCCCCGACAGCAGACCGTCAATGCGCAGTATTACTGTTCATTTTTGGAACAACCTGCGACCAGCTTTGAGAAAGAAGCGGTGACACTTTCTGCAGAACCCACCCATCATTTTGCAGGACAATGCTCGGCCGCATGCAGCGCAAGCTGTGGCTGATTTGTTCGATCGATGGGGCTGGGAAGTGCTGTAGCATCCACCATACTCCCCAGACTTAAGCCCTTGTGACTTCGACTTGATTCCTAAGCTGAAGGAACCACTTCGTGGTATTCGCTTCAGAACTGTTCCAGAGATTCTTCAGGCAGTAGACCGCTCCATTCGAACTATCAACACAACAGGCGCTGCTAAAGGTATCCTATGACTTCCACATCGCTGGCAACGGGTTGTACACAATGCTGGTGACTACATTGAAGGACACTAAAACTTTGAAACATGTATCTATTTTGTATCAGTTGTAAATAAATGCTATTATTAAAGTTCCAACCCTCGTAGATACGGGCTTGGAGGTTAAGGAAATAGTAAAGCTATACTTCTACTCCCCCTCTGGGCCTTTGTGACCTGTTCTAGGGTGTATGCTGAGGTAGAGTGCTCTGTGTTGACTGGATGGTAGCTACTGACGCACAGGAAGGATGTTGTGTGTTCTCTGTGTCAGCTGTCGAGTACCTGCTGACACAGATGTAGTGTGCTCTATGTAAACTGTTAAATAGCTCGTGACATGAAGACAGAATGCTATGTTTTGACTCCGAAGTAGCTACTGACTCTTAGGTAGAGTGCTCTGTGTTGACTGGTAGGTAAATAGCTGCTGAGTTGGAGGTGGGATGCTTCTCCATGACATCAGTGGTTATTACCAGTCAACATGGTGTCACATCTCAGCTGACTTGTATCTAAAGCATGTTAACCTTTTAAAGACCAAACGTAATCTGATTTATATAAGGAATCACTCCGTACCGTGCAGTAAACACTTTCCACTATGGTTATAAAAACCACCCAGTTAATGCTGTATAAAGCAAAAGTCCCTGTTTCTTCTGAGATCCCCACAAAACACTCAAAGCAAAACAAGCACCATGTAGAGTTGTTGAATGTTAAACTTGGTGGTTCGTAAAGAAACTGCTACACTTTCAAAAGTTAATTGTTATTGATTTTGCCTTCCTGTAGCAGGTGTAATGAGAGCATTTAGGTGTGACGTGTGCTTCTGTAGAATAGATATTAATGCAGTTCAGTGAGGCAACATGTCATGTGGTGTGGAGGAATAAACATGCAGTCAGAAGCTTAGTATTAGATGGCTGTAAGTAATCAGCTTGTTGTGAGGCCTGAGCAGTGATTCATGAATTCAGTGAATGCTTCAGTGGAGACTGTGTCCCTGCTGTGAAGGTGTTTTGTTTCGAATTTAATTAATGTCCAACAAGATGCAACTTATTCATTTTATTACATTTCTCTAGGCAGCGCTACATGTTTCGGGTGTTGACACCCACCATCAGGAGCTAGTACAGCTGTAATTACAGCTTCTGGTATTGATTAACCGGATCTACTGCCATCTGCTCTCGTTGAGTTGGAACTTATTCATGTGTATTGTACGGTAGGTATACCTACCGTGCGATACACATGAATAAGTTCCAACTCAACAACGACAGCGGATGGTAGTAGATCCGGTTAATCAATACCAGAAGCTGTAATTACAGCTGTACGATCTCCTGATGATGGGTGTCAACACCCGAAACATGTAGAGCTGCCTACAGAAATGTAATAAACTGAATAAGTCACATCTTGTTGGACAGTTATTAAATTCGATTCACAATGCACAGACCCATGTATATATATATATATATATATATATAAAAAAGCATATAACAAAGTGTTTTGTTTCGTTGTCAACCAGTCCCACAGATTACACTGACTGCACATTCTGAATTTGTCATACTGTGCTTGTGCATTTCATTGAGTTTTGTTTAAGAGGTTAAATTTGTGTTCAGTGCAACACTATAATTGTTATAAAACAGAGGTAATTACTGAGAAATTGAGTGCATTTTATGGAACTAGAAAGTTCAGTGTCATAGTTCCAGTAGCCTACCACTGGTTCCTGTCCTGATCCAGGTGAATCCAGTCTGTATTTTTTCATCTTAGTACTTTAATGTCAATTAAAATATTATCCTGCCGCATATGCCTAAGTCTTACAACTGGTCTGTCTAATTGTACTGCTTGCATCAAAACTGTGTATGCCGTTGTCTTGCTGTGGTGTACATTTCAGTTGTACAGTACACTCAGAAACAACCTTCAGCCAGGGATAACGTGCACACACAGATGTGTGCATTTTTGTTAGATCATAATATGCAATTGGTGATACTTTCAAACTGAAAAGTGTAAATGTTCTGGCATACCACAATATGCTGTACCCACACCAACATAATATCAGGTAGTGCTTCACTGTTGTTACAGCAAACAGCACAACTAAAAATCCTTACAGTAGAAGAGTATTCTGCATGAGTTATGCCTGCAACTCCCCCCCCCCCCCCCCCCCCCCCCCCCCCCCCCTCTCCTCTCTCCTTTTTTTTTTTTTTTTTTTTTTATTTTTTTTTTGTGTTATAGATTTATTTTTTTTTTTTTTTTTGTTGTTTTGTAGTATGAAT
>Ga0123355_10003017_pt1 | contig 23976 bp, 17 predicted proteins | sample TergutEmb28metaG_3_FD_89872 | JGI IMG/M metagenome (GOLD analysis project Ga0123355, IMG submission 89872) | Embiratermes neotenicus P1 segment gut microbial communities from Petit-Saut dam, French Guiana - Emb289 P1 | ecosystem: Host-associated > Arthropoda: Insects > Digestive system > Gut ... | reverse complement strand
TATATCTGTGTTGTCATATGCTGTCTTGTAATCCATATGCTTATGAAAAGCCGGCATGGCAGAGCGATACTCTCAATTCGTGATAACGAAATTGCCACTGAAAGCTGTGGAGTAAATACCACATTTTACAAAGTTATGGCATTTGCCGTGTCTGCTTTTTTCGCAGGAGTTGCCGGTGCACTTCTTGCAGGAAATCAGGGGATACTCGTACCCGGGGACTTCTCTTTCATGATGAGTATAGAGATACTGATGATAGTGGTGCTTGGTGGAATGGGCTCAATGATGGGCTCTGTAATAGGTGCTATTGTACTTACAAGTCTACCGCTTCTGATGCAGGATCTGAGCCAGTACAGAATAATTGTGTTCGCATTGCTTCTAATTATAGTTATGATATTCAAACCGTCGGGTCTTATGGGAACTTATGATTTCTCCATGAGCCATGTGATTGAAAAGGCAGGCGGATTTGCTATGCATGGTAAAAATAAGGAGGGGGATGTATAAATGGAAAAAAATAATCCAAGAGCAGCTCTCCTCCCCGAGCGTGATATTCACAAGATTCCTGTCATGGAATGCAGAGAACTGGGTATAGATTTCGGCGGTCTTACCGCTGTTGATGACTTTAATATTACCGTTGCTCCGACTGAAATTGCAGGACTTATTGGTCCGAATGGTGCAGGTAAGACTACTATTTTTAACCTTCTTACAAAGGTGTATAAGCCATCACGTGGGGCTATGTTTATAAATGGCAGAAACACTAAGAATATGAGCATGATAAAGGCTAATAAAGCCGGAATTGCAAGGACTTTTCAGAATATAAGGCTTTTTAAAGAAATGACAGTTCTGGAAAATGTTCTTGTGGGGCTTCATAATGAGATGGATTATAGCCTTGCCAATGCGATTTTTCGCTTGCCTGGATATTGGAAGGCAGAGAAAATAGCGAAGAACCGTGCATATGAGCTTCTGTCGATCTTTAACATGCAAGATGACGGTGATAGAAAAGCCGGATCGTTGCCTTATGGTTCGCAGAGAAGGCTTGAAATTGTCAGGGCTCTTGCCACCAATCCATGTATATTGCTTCTCGATGAGCCTGCTGCCGGTATGAATCCGTCGGAAACAGGCGATTTGATGGAGAATATAAGGGAGATACGTGATCTTTTCCAAATTGCGATCTTGCTTATAGAGCATGACATGAATCTTGTTATGGGAATCTGCGAGGGTATTGCGGTAATAAATTACGGTAAGGTCATAGCAAAAGGGACGCCTGAGGATATTAGGAATGATCCTGCGGTTATTGAGGCTTATCTAGGAAAGGAGCGAGGAGATGCTTAAGGTCAATGATATTGATGTCTTTTATGGCAATATTCATGCGATCAAGGGTGTTTCCTTTGATGTGCATAAGGGTGAGATAGTCACTCTGATTGGTGCTAATGGGGCAGGTAAGAGCACTATTTTGAAATCCATTTCGGGTCTGTTAAGGGCAAAGGCGGGTAAAATATCGTTTTTGGATTCGGATATAAATTCTGTTTCGCCATATAACATCGTAAAGCGTGGGCTTGTGCAGGTGCCGGAGGGGCGAAGGATTTTCCTCAAGATGAGTGTTCAGCAGAATTTGGAAATGGGAAATTATATCCATAAGAATAATGATATGAGTGAGCGGATTGAGGAGATTTTTGTTCGTTTTCCAAGGCTTAAGGAACGTAGGAAGCAGCTCGGCGGTACTTTGTCGGGGGGCGAGCAGCAGATGCTTGCTATCGGGCGTGCGCTTATGACTAAGCCGACACTTTTGATGCTTGATGAGCCGTCTATGGGGCTTGCGCCGATTTTGGTTGAGCAGATTTTTGATATTATCACTGAGCTTAATGAGGCGGGGGTTACTGTGCTTTTGGTTGAGCAGAATGCTCGAATGGCTCTTTCGGTGGCGCATAGGGGTTATGTGCTTGAGACGGGGCGAATTGTCGCTACGGACGATGCAAAGAAATTGCTTGATAATGAGGCTGTTAGAAAGGCTTATCTCGGAGGGTAGGGACAGTGGAGTGTTTGACTTCGGCAGCATGTTACGTTTTTTCTGCTAGAACGGGACTTGTCGCCCTATAATAAGATGAGTTCGCCAAAGGCGAACTGGCGGCGCAAGCCGCAGGTGCAAAGCACCCATTGAAATTTCAACGAAGTTTCATACGCAGAAAAATCGCAACATACTGCCTACGCCTTGATATAAAATATAACATAAAAAACGGATTCTTCATTTTGAAGCAATCCGTTTTTTCGAATTAATGTAGATTATGCCGGGAAAAGCGAGTCAAGATATGGGACAAGTTGTGGCAAGGATGTTGGAATTATGTAGAGCAGGAATATCATAGCCAGCACCCAAAAGACGACGGCGATTACTCCAAGGACGATGCCTGCTGTGGCTTTGCCACCGGGATATCCGAGTTTTTTGGCTTTTCTGCCTTGGAATATTGCGATAGGGCCGAATATCGGTCCGGCGATGATGTTTCCAAAGATTCCGCAAACAAGAGAGATGATTGCTGCGATGTTAGCTTTTCGGGCTAGTTCTCTATGGTATGGGTGTTCGTGCTGGTCCTGGTTATGGTATGCGTTATTTTGATTCCACGGTGGGTATTGGGAATTTGGGTTGCCCGGATATGTTGACCGATTGGCGTTTTGTTGCCAGTCGGGGTTTTGTTCGGGTGGTGGTCCTTTGCCGGGGAATGCATCCCACGGATTAAATGGGTGGTCGGTTTCTGGCTGGTTTGTGGGTTGCTGTTTAGGTTCGGGCGGTTTGTATTCGTAATTTCGTGCTCCGCAGTGTCTGCAGTGTTTATCTTCGTCAGGATATCTTGCACCGCATCTACAAATCATGTTAGTTCTCCTATTCTGATTAGTGATATCTATTTTACATGCTTGTTATCTAAAAAACAAGTAATTTCGATTACATTGTTTCCTGAGGCTTTTATGATTCGGTTTGCGATGGCGAGTCCGAGACCCTCGGGCGAGGGGACTTGAGCGAATATTTGAGATGAATCTAGTTTATCGAGCTTGCGTAGGGCATCAAATAAGTTGGCTGCCTGGGCACTTAGGTCATCGCTTGCGCCGAATGTTACTACATTTGGGTGGGCTGGTGCATAGTCGTCGAACATGAGAGCTGCGATGCCTTCGCTTAAATCCATTTGTTTTTTTATATATTCTGCAGTCATATCCGCAGGACCTGTAATTGCAGTCATGGGTGCTCCGGGAGCATAGTGGCGGTATTTCATGCCGGGGGAGCGTGGCTTGTATGTTTCGTCGCCGGTGCTTGTTTCAATCTCTACAGTTCCTAATAGAGCGGTGAGCTGATCGTGGGTAATTCCGCCTGGTCGCAATATTCGGGGTGTTGCCTCAGAGATGTCGAGCACGGTTGATTCTAAGCCGACTTCGCAGTCGCCTCCGTCGAGGATATATGGGATTCTGCCGTCAATGTCATTTCTGACATGTATAGCTTTAGTGGGGCTGGGTGAGCCGGAGAGATTGGCTGAGGGGGCTGCAAGAGGACAGCCACTAGTGCGTATAAGTGCCAGTGTTGCGGGGTGGTTAGGCATGCGTATGGCGATGGTCTCAAGCCCTGCGGTTACATTGTCGGGTACGATGCCGTTGCTTTTCATAATTATTGTGAGAGGTCCCGGCCAAAACTTTTCGGCAAGGGTGTAGAAAGTTTCGGGAATTTCGCTGACCAAATTTTCGACTTGGGAAAGCTCAGCGATGTGGACAATCAGCGGGTTGTCAGGCTCGCGTCCTTTTGTTATAAATATCTTTGCAACGGCTTTTTCATTAAGGGCGTTTGCGCCCAGGCCGTAAACTGTCTCGGTTGGTATTGCGACGAGCTCACCGCCTGCTATGGCTTCGGCGCAGATTGTTATATTTTGCTTATTGTCAGAACTTAATATGACTGTATTCATGTTGTATGACAAATCCTCACATTGTTCGTATTGCGCCATAGGCGAGAGCTATGCACAGTAGTATAGGCTAGTTATTTGAAACGTGATGCCCTAGGTATCCAAAAATTTAACACGTCGCTTATATATGGGCATGATTATGGCAAGCACGATTATCGCCAATATTATTGGGATTGTAGCCATTCTGAACATCACGGCGAAGTCAGCCTGATCACGTATTATACCGCCGATGACAGGACCAAGAAACAATCCTAAATCCAAGCCGATATATAGAGTGTTGCTTGCAACGCTGCGCTTTAGTGGTGTCTCCATTTGCATCGCCATTGCGTTAAGTGGCGGTTGCGATGAGCCAAAACCAAATGCGACTATCACTGCGGCGACAATAATCATCCACAGTGCACTGCTTGATCCTATTAAAAAGAGTGCGAGCGCAAAAAGGGCGAGCCCGGGAAACATGACTCTTTCCAAGCCTAATTTATTCGTAAATACTCCGCTAAGTGGCCTCGATATCGCAAGCGAAATAGCCAATACCAAATAAAAGATAGAAATGCCGAAGATGCCTTGCTCCCTTCCGAAGTCAAACATATATGTGTGAATCATCGCATGTGGCATCATCATAAAGAAAATTACTATGGTCGGAGGCAGAGCGTGGATGGTAAAGATATTCTTATACCACGCACCGGTGCTTGCGATTTCTTCTTTTGTTTTGCTGTCGGGGGCGAGAATTATAGTGGGGATTATTGCAATTACAAATACAATCGCCCCAAAGAGGAACATCAGAGTAAAGCCAAAAGAGTCTGTGCGAAGTGATGTGCCGAATCTGATAAGAGCATCTCCGATAAAGGGTGCTATTGCGCTTGCTACAGCACCGCCTATTCCGAAAACGCCCATTCCTGAGACCATTTTTGCCTTAGGCAAATGGTCGGCGGCTAATGTCATTAATACCAAGCCTACAAAGCTAAACTGTATCCCGTGTATAACTCTGAAAATTATAAATGCAGGTATGTAGTGGAACATTGCGTATCCCACGTTGGCGATTGCACCCAGCAGAAATGTGAATACAAGAAGCTTGCGTTTATCAACCTTTGTTGTTATCGGACCTGCAAAAGGGCGCATGGCAAGCGCAACGCCGAAGAACATTCCGGCAAGCAAGCCGATACCCCTTGGACTTGCGCCAAGAAATTCCGCATATGTGGCAACCAAAGGGTTGACCGAAAAATGAGCAAGGCATAGCATAAAGTTGGCTAGCATTACACAGGTGAAATTCTTATTCCATATAGGTCCGGATTCATGCGAATTATTATTCTTATCCAAGATATGTACTCTCCAAGTTTTGTATATAGACGTTCCTTTGCAAGCATAACACAAAATGAATAAAATAGCGAAGAAATGTTGACAACACCAAATGCGCCTTGTAGAAAATCACGATGAAACCCGGCGCAGCTTGGCGGATGTGACAAACTAAGTGTATAATGTTAGGTAAATGTTAAGGAAAGTATTGACCAATGCACTAATATCATATATTCTTCTACTTAAGTTCAAATTGCACGGTTAATTCATACATAACCACATATTTATGTACTATAATGCTAGGGTTCGAATCCCCTCACCCTAGAAATGTGTGGTTAAAATTACGCTGACAGGGGTTAGTTCCCGTCAGAGGGAGATTTGTAAGGGGGTATTCGGGACAAGTATAGGAAGAATACATCATTATTGTCGCAAAAACTAATTATAATATTTATGAAAGAGGAAAAAAATGAAGAAATTCAACAAATCAATCGCAATATTGCTTACTCTGCTAATGGTAGCAGCGCTTGTAGCGGCTTGTGGCCCTCAACAAGCAGACACACCACCTCCTACAGATGGCGGTGCACCGGCCGGTACTCAAGAGCCGGCAAGACCTGCTCCGGAAGCCGGAGCGGATGCAGGTCTCACAGTAGAAGCTGAAGCACCACCAGAAGGCGCAATGCTTGCAGATCACATCAATATCATAAAAGATACGTCAAATGTAGCAGTAGTTAACCCGAACCTGCCTGCCGGCGGTACAGTGCCTACAGCATGGGTGTATAACTTTGTTCATGACAGACTTGTTGAAATTATGGGACCGGGCGACTATGTACCGGGACTGGCTGTAAGCTGGGAAACAGATGACTTCCAACACATTACGTTTAATCTTCGTCAAGGTGTTGTATGGCACAATGGTGATGAATTTACCGCTGACTGTGTAGCATTTACAATCAATGTTGCAGCAGAACATCCTGCAGGAACAGCATTTGCAAGATGGAGAGTGGTAGAGCACATCAACGTGATTGACAGATACACTATCGAACTGGTTCTTGACACACCTGATGTTGACTTCTTGTTCCTGTTCTCTCACTGGGCAACACCAATACTCAACCAAAGAGCATTTGAAGAAGCTCCCGAAGATCCCATGTGGGCTGCAATCGGAACCGGGCCTTTCATGGTTACTGATTTCTCATCTGCAGACTTTATCACAATGGAACGTTTCGACGGATTCTGGGGCGAACCAGCACCGACTCGTAGCATAACCATGTGGGCGATTCCGGAAATGGCTGCACGTGCAATTATGCTTCAATCAGGCGAAATGCAAGTCAGCTTCGAAATGTCTGCTGATGACTTGGACAGATTCGTAGCTATGGATGACTTTACTGTTATCGAAGACCTACTGGCATTCCCGGTACCTCTCGGATTTAACTCACAAGGTGATGCAATCATGAGAGACAATTACTTCAGAAGAGCTGTTGCTCATGCACTATATCTGCCTGATATCGCTATGGCTGCAAACGGCAACTGGGCAGTACCTCTATGGGACGGCACACTCTGGGGTCTACGTACACCTTACCGCAGAAATGATATCCCTGCATGGGAATTCAACCAAGATTTAGCCAGAGACTACCTGGAAAGATCAGTATACAATGGTGAAACACTTGAAATCGCAACGGCAGGACCGACACAAATCAGAGCTGCTGAAATGATTCAACTGCAATTAGCTCAAGTGGGAATAGATGTAGAAATTGATATCATGGATATTCCTTCACTGGTTGGCGCATTCCTTTACAATCCTGATTCCGATCGTCAAATGCTCCTATTTGCACTGGGCTTTGGTCCATCTGCTGTAGGTTCTATGACAGGTGTATTCTACCCGAATGTTGGTAACAACAGACTAAATGTTAACAACGATCACCTCAACGTACTTATCCGCCAGCTTGCTGCAGAACCGGATGTTGAAGCACAAAGACAAATCGCATATGACATTCAAGAGTTCTTCTGGGAAGACCTGACTGCACTTTCACTGTGGCACGGAACACTGGGAATTACCACAGTAAACGGCATCGGTGGACTTAACTTGTGGGGCGATACTTTCCGCTACCATGTAAGGGACATCTTCTGGGATCTTAATGAAACACCGGAAGCACTCCGTCCATAGAATTTAGATACTCCGCACAGAAATAATTTGTAAAAAACAAATAACCTAACCGTACTACACAGCGACTTGGGCTTAGTTAGCCCCAGTCGCTGTGCATGGGATACAGCAAGCAAGTCATTGTTATATCCTGACGGGTAAACAAGGAGGATAAACCTTGATTCGCTATATTTTAAAAAGACTTTTATTGCTTGTTCCTGTTATCATTCTAGTTTCATTTATGGTGTTTGGTCTTATGGACTTAGCCCCGGGTGATGCTATGGATGGATGGGATTTAGGCGATATGTCCGTTGATGAGATTGCTGCACTCAGGGCTGAACTGGGTCTTGACGATCCGCTTATCGTCAGATATGGCAGATATATGTTCCGCTTAGTTCAAGGTGACTTGGGCGTAGGTGATCATACCGGGATAAGTGTCTGGGAAAACTTTATAACAAGACTGCCGAACACGCTGATTTTGGCACTTTTTACAGTTATAATAGGTGTTTCAATTGCAATACCATTGGGTATTTATGCAGCTAGACGTTCGGGCAAGATTTCGGACAACTTAACCACAGGATTTACCATGATTGGTATGTCTATGCCGGGATTCTGGCTTGGTGTCTTGATGATGCTACTTTTCTCCGACGTTTTAGGCTGGTTTCCTGCCGGAGGATTCAACCACGGTCTGCGCAGTGTGATTTTGCCTGCTGTAGTTGCATCAATGACCCTTCTCGCAGCATGTACAAGACAGACTCGCTCAAGTATGCTTGAGGTCTTAAAAGCTGATTATCTGCGTACAGCACGTGCAAAGGGTGTTCCGGAAAAAGTTGTTATCAGAAAGCATGCTTTGGGGAATGCACTTATACCGATAGTAACGACAGTAGGTGTCAGTGTTGCTATTGCGGTTTCGGGAACTGCTGTTATTGAGGCTGTTTTCGCATGGCCGGGTGTAGGACGACTAATCGTAGAATCTGTAGCAGCACGTGATGTTACGTCTACAACAGGGCTGGTTATCTTAACGACGATATTATATGTTCTTATTCTTCTTTTGGTCGATCTGGCTTATGCGTTTATCGATCCGAGGATAAGAGCCCAATATACAAGCTCAAAGAAAAGAATGAAGAAGGCATCAGTCGCTACTGCGATAAGCGAAGATAGTGCTTCTTTAGTTACCGCAACAGGCGATGAACCCACTGCCAATGCTGCTTACGCTGATGCAGAGGTATCTCGTGGGTTGGCAGGAGAGGCTCAAGTTGCAAGCGCTCAAAGCGATTTGGCAGAGCCTGTAACTGCAACGGCGGATATCAGAAAAGATTTCGTTTCGTTTGCAACCAGGACAGATGATGACTTTAAGCAAGATATTAATGTTTCTGAAATTGATGTTAAGTCGATAATTAAGAAGCACAAGAAGCGCAGCAGAGGTGCTGAGATTTTCCATCATTTGCGAAGAAATCCCGGAGCAGTGACGGGTATGATAATACTGGCTATTATGTTGATTTTGTTCGTAGTAGCAATGTTTATGCCATTTGATGTTGTTACCAGAGCTAATATTGCTTACAGAAACAGTCCGCCAAGTGCAATGTTCTTCTTCGGTACTGACCATATGGGGCGTGACTTATTTGCAAGAGTTGTGTATGCTACTAGATTCTCACTTCCAATAGGTATCGGTGCTACAGCAGTTGCGGCATTTGGAGGAGTACTGCTTGGCTCTATCGCAGCGTTCTTCGAAGGAACTACTGCTGATGAGGTCATCATGAGATTCTCAGACTCGCTTGCTTCGATCCCCGGAATTCTCTTGGGCATGGTTATCATAACAAGTCTCGGACGTTCTGTTCCGAATCTAGTAATTGCGATAGGGGTCTCGGCTATCCCGGTATTCATACGGATATCGAGGGCATCGATACTCACGCTTAAGGGTAGTGAGTTCGTTGAAGCGGCTAAGGCTATAGGGCTGTCTAACCTAAGGATCTTGTATACTCAGGTGCTGCCAAATGGCTTGGCGCCAATCATGATTACATTTACAGCAAGCTTGGGTATGGCTATCCTTATTTCTGCCGGTCTGTCTTTCCTAGGTTTCGGTATTCCTGTGCCGAATCCTGAGTGGGGCTCACTTGTTTCGGCTGGTAGAGATCAGATACGCAGTGCACCGTGGCTTACAATCTTCCCGGGTCTGTTTATTATGCTTACAGTAATGGCATTTAACTTGCTCGGCGACGGACTGCGTGATGCATTTGATCCAAAGCTAAAGAAATAAGACAAATAACACAATATTAATGGGCTGCCTCGGCAGCCCATTAATTTTGGTGATTTAAGATGTGTCTATTGTCTATTTAAGCTCTAGCAGTGCACGCTTAATCAGGGTCTTAATAATCTGTGCCTTGTATTTAGTAGCTTCAAATGGGGCTGCGCCTTCTATGGCAGCTTCTCCTACGGCTGTTGCGACCTTTTCGTTTATCTTCTTGCCACGCAGAGCATCTTCGGCGGCTTTTGCTCGCTTTGGTACAGGGGAGACTGCTCCCATGCAGATGCGGGGATTATCGCCTGTGACAATTGCGAAGTTTACGATAGGGAAGTCGATAGACTTGCGGGTTGCCATTTTCTTGAATATACTTTTTGCTCCATCTGGAAGTGAAGGAATGACTATTTCGGTTATTATTTCGTCATGTAGAAGCACTGTGCTGCTTAGTGTACCTGCATCAAAGAATTCATCTGCACTTATTGTGCGGGTGTTTGTTACGATTTTCGCATCTAGTGCGACCAGTGCCGGAGCTATATCAGATGGGCTGACTGCGTAACATCCGCAATTGAGACAGCGACATGCTTCGGCGGTAGCATCTTTTTTGGTGGGGGTCTGAGAATCCTCAAGCTCCATACATCTTTTATCAGGTTCAAGCTCAATAAGCTTTAAGGCGGTCTTGACTTGCAGACCATTAAGATCGGAACTAATGTCTCTACAGCCACTACATGGGCTTGAGTCTTGGGGCACGATGCCTAAATAGGTATTTAGACCGTCGGCGGCTTTCTTGCCGTTGCTGACAGACTGTACGACGGTTGCAGGTCCGGTCGTAGCATCACCTGCGGCGAATACGCCCTCACGGGAAGTCATTTGTGAACCTGAATCAACATCAATTAATCCACGCTTATTTAGCTGTATGTGATATTTGTCGCTAAGAAACGATAATTCGACCTGCTGACCGATGGCAAGGAGAATATTATGAGCTTTGACAACTAATCTCTCGTCCTCGTCATATTGAGGGTCGAAATTTCCGCTTTTATCGAAAACAGATGTACAGCGCTTAAGCTCCATGCCACTGACGATACCGTCTTTTTCTTCAACTTGTGAAGGACCCCATGATGGCATTATTACTATGCCCTCAGCTTCGGCACGTGCTATCTCCTCTGAGCTTGCCGGCATACGGTCACGTGGCTCGATGCAGGCGAGAGTGACTTTCTTTGCGCCCAGGCGCTTAGCGGTGACTGCAACGTCCATTGCGACATTACCGCCACCAACGACCAAAACTTCTTCTCCGACATGACCGCCCATCCATTTTTTGACTTCAACGAGGAAATCTAAGCCAAATATGGTAAGTTCTTCGCCACTGATTCCAACGACAGGGCGCTTCCATGCTCCGGTTGCATATACGATGCCATCGAATTCTTTTTCGAGTTTTTCCGGCGGCAGATGGTCAGAAAAGTCTGCACCAAGCTTAAATTCAATGCCCATAGCTTCAAGTGCCTTGATAAGCTTTGTGACTATATCTTTGGGCAGTCTGTATGCCGGGATTGCATACATCAGCATACCGCCGGCATCAGCCATGCGATCAAAGACGGTGACCTTATTTCCTGCACGGCGCAGGAAGTACGCAGCGGTCAAACCCGCAGGGCCTGAACCCACTACAGCAACCGACTTGCCGTTTTCTTTCTTTGGAGCAGCATAGAACTTAGAGCTGTTTTCGAGCACATAGTCTCCGAGTGCTCGCTCTACACCGCCTGTGAGTACACCTTCGTCAGTTTGGTGGCGATTACAGGCTGACTGGCAAAAATGTGCACAGACACGACCTGTAATCATCGGGAAGGGGTGTACAGTCATGAAAATCTCGGCGGCTTTATCCCAATTGCCGTTTCGGATTTCTTCAAGATAACCGGGAATATCTGTGCCTGCCGGACATTCAGTTGCGCAAGGAGGAAGCTTGCTTTGCTTTCCGCCAAATGTGGAATGATAGCGGTTATCGCCCAAAATTGCGTAGCATTCATCGCCACCCTTGCGGGCACAGTTAAAGCGATTATCGGCTTTTCTAAAATACCAACAGCGGGGGAGTTGTGCTATATTTCCGCCTATGGTTGCCATGTCTCTGATATGAGGTGTTGCGACACGGCTTGCTGCTTGTGCGAGAGCCGTAAATTTGTCTATTATTATAGGGTCTTCGGCTATGTCGGAGAGCTTTGTAAGTGTGCCGATTTTTAAATTGCCATTTTCTTCTTTTATATACTCAAGTCCTTCGGCGGACTTTAGGTTAACGATGCGCTCCGGATAAATCGGGAGTATATCATCTTTTAAAGTGCCTAATAAATCGGTGCCACCTGCGATGAGCTTTGATTTATCATCGGAAAGAGCTATGGAAGCTTCGGATGTGGTCTTAGCGTTAATATGTCTAAAAGGCCTCATGAGTTGCTCCCTTCTGCCTGATTATCTCCGGCGATTTTTAGTGCGGCTTCTAAGATAGCCGTTGAGTGTCTTGGATATGTACCGCAAATGCAGATATTACCCGAGAGTGCTTCACGGCACTCCGCTTCGGTTGGGTTAGGATTTTTGTCTAGGAGTGCCTTGGCTGATACGAGGAAGCCCGGAGTGCAATAACCGCACTGCATAGCATCCCAACGGCAGTAGGCATCAACTAACGGCTTCCACTTTGAATCCGCAGCAATGCCTTCGACAGTTTGGATATTCTTGCCCTGACATTCGACTACGAGTGTCGTACAGGCAAGCACAGCTCGTCCGTCCATGATGACGGTACATGAGCCACAGACACCTTTGTCGCACATGTGCTTTGCACCGGTAAGCCCGAGCTTGAACTGCAATGTACGCTGTAGAGTCCAGTTCGGCAGGGTCAGAACTTCGGTGTGTCTGCCATTTAGATGGAGAGTAACCATTACAGGCGGTATATCTGATGCGTGGCACTCGTCATAATGCCGGCGCAAGCTGTCGTAGTTTGCCGTTACTGTCGAGCAAAGCGGACAGCGAAATACATCAATTTTATCAGGCAGAGCATCGATAAGGCTTGATGCAGCAGCACTTGTAGATTTCTGGGTATACATAAAGATCCCCCTTTGAGTTAATATGCAATAGCATTTAGATTTTGCCTAATGCCTTTAGAATTTTGTCAGGTGTTGCGGGTGGGTCTACCCATACGCCGATGGCATTATGGATAGCGATAACGACCATGTGAGTGTTGGCAAGTGAATGGCTTATTCCGGAAGCACCGTAAGCGGCATTGCCGGCACGGGTTTCTAAGAATTTTCTGTCAATATGAGGTACATCAAGAGTGGTAGGCTTCTTGTAGTCTATCATATTGTTATTTAGTCTTACGCCACTTCTTTCGTCCCATACCATTTCTTCAAGTAACTGACAACCTTGGCTAAAGAACATGACCTGATCGATCTGACTTTCAAGCGATGTTGGTCTTAAAACCTTGCCCGGGTCTGCAACTACGCCGAAGCGGAGTATTTCGACCTCTCCTGTCTCTGTGTCAACTGCGACTTCGCAATAGGCTGTATTCATAGTATCGAGCATCTTGCCCCTGCCAAGACTCCAGAGTGCATCAGGAGGCCTGCCGGCGTGGGTGGCTACTATTACTTGAAGTGCTGCGTGGGCAAGAAGGCGCTTGATGGATGGGTCTTTCTTGACAACCACATAGCCACCTACGAGGTCGAGTTCTTCCGCTTTATAACCCTTAAGAGGATTCGGTCCCGGTGGGAGCTGCGGTCCTTTCATGGCGGGTGGGGGAGGATTCTCAGCTTCATAAGCTGCAGCTTCAAGAATCTGCTTTTTAAGCTTGGCTGCGCATTCTTTCATGACCCAAGCTGAGGCGGTTGTTCCGTCTGAGCCACCGCCTACGGGGGTGAAGACTTCTTTGTAGTTATATTCCACTACGACATCGTCATATTCAATTCCAAGTTCTTCTGCGACGACCATTGCATTACACTCTACAGCATAGATACCTGTTACCGGGCCTTGAGTCGGCATTACGATCTGACCGAAGCGGTACTCAAGCTTAGTGTAGTAGCTGGTAAATGCGTGGCGTGGGCAAATTTGGTAGCGGAATGAGGCACCGTGATAGCGCCCATCGGGGAGCTTCTTCGTGCCTGATTTATGCCAGTTCCAGTTCATGAGCTTCTTACCTTCTTCAAGGCAGAAGTCGAAGCTGGGTACGGGTCTGTCATCTTCTTGAGAGTCCGGACCGTGAAGATTAAGCTTGGCTATGTCAATCGGGTCTTTTCCGAGTTTTTCGGCAATGAGATATATCGCCATCGTGCCGGAATCCCAGTTAAATGGGCAGTGCTGACCGCTCAGGTACATCTTGCCACGATTGGTGTCAACGATTTCCATATATTGCCTGATATTGAGGCATTTCATTGTGTAATATGGGCCGTAGCCATGATCGTTGGCTGTGCCGAAGCTGGCGTTGCCGTCGATACCGCCGTCGGCGATGGAGTAATCGTCAATGGCTGTTATGAGTCCTTCGTTTGTAAATCCGACTTTCATGTGCATGAAGCGTTCGTTCATCAGAAAGTCAAATGTATCTTCACGAGTGTTAGCGCATCTGACAGGACGACCTGTGCGCCGGGCGAGTAAGGGTGTGATTTCTTGTGAACGTCGCATACCCCAGTCGCAATATTTACCGCCTTGGAAGATGCCTTCTTGGACAGTCTTTTCGACCGGGATTTTATAAAGGGCGCTGATAAGCTCTCTGCGCTGTACAGCTCCTTCGATATGCAGGCTCTTGCCTTCGGATATTGCATATGGGTCATCAAACCACCAGGCGACAGATGTTGGTGGATTAGGGATTTGAGATGCAAAAGCGGGGAGCATGAGGCTGTATTCTAATACATGCTCTGCTTCTTTAAGTGCTTTATCAACGTCGCCCTGAACGGTCAGGGCTTTGGTGACATTGCCTTTCTTGGGTTCGTCAACGAGGCGTGCAAATGGGTCTTTGGCATGATAGACGTCATCGAGTGGTCTTGCAAGCGGGCTGTCAGGCTCAAGGCCTTTCTTTGTGTTAACAACGTGAGGCAGTATTTCCCACTCAATATCGAGTAAGCGCAGGGCTTGCTCACAGAGGTCTTCGTCTTCGGCGACAACGATAACAGCGACTTCAACGCCTTCTTGGTCGGCGTAGTTGTCAAGCCACTGACGGCGAGGGCCGGGTGGTCCTGCGTAGAAGCTTTGTTTTTGGAAGGTTTTAAAGTCTTCGTCTTCCCATGTAACGATATCGACAACGCCGGGTAAGGCTCTTGCTTTTGAGATGTCAACGCGTACTACTTTAGCGTTGGCATAGGGGCTACGCAGGAATTTGGCATGCAGCATATTCGGGACGACATAATCGATGCCGAATTTTGCGATTCCGGTTGCAAGGGCGTATGAGACCTTGCCCGGAAGGTTAGGCTTGCCGACAACCCTAAATTCCTCTCTCTGGCCGTTTGCACCAGCTAAATCAGGCATAAATTGCTCCTCCTACCTTTATAAATGAAAATTCACATCATGTGAGTGTTTATTACTCATTATATAATATCAATGGCTATCATCAATGTCAAATAAAAGTGGTATATAGAAACTATTTATTGACACATTAATCTGAAACTGATTTAATAGTTTCAAAAAGCAAAAGGAGAAGTAAATGAATCAGTTTTTAAAAGGCAAAGTAGCACTTGTAACCGGCTCAGGTCAGGGCATCGGCAGAGCAATTGCTCTATCTTTGGCAGAGCAAGGTGCAATGGTTGTAACTAACAATAGAGGTCCGCTTAAGAAGAATACAGCCAATCAGCTTGATGAAGCGAGACTTGCTAAACTTACTCCACAGCAATTAGAGTGGTATAATACCGAAATCGAAAAATACACAGGTGATGCCGAGACGACTGCTGCTGCAATCAGGGCTAAGGGTGGAGAGGCTACGGCGTGTTTTGGTGATATAGTTGACTTTGATGAAGCAAAGAAAATCGTTGATTTTGCTGCGCAGAGATACGGTAGCGTCGATATAGTCGTAAATGTTGCAGGTGCTTTTGGATTTGCTCCGATTGAGAAGATTACAGAAGAATTGTGGGATAAAGTGACAGGTGTTAAGCCTAAGGGTTACTTTAATATTATTCGTCATGCAGTTCCTTATATGAAGAAAAAAGGTTGGGGGCGTATTATTAACTGTTCTTCACCTGCTTTTATGGGTGGCGATATTCGTCAAGCTGAATATTGCGCTGCAAATGCCGGAGTACATGGGCTTACATGGGGCTTAGCATGTGAATTATTTGATGATGGAATCACATCTAATGTGTTTGCGCCTGCTGCGAAGACCAGGGCATCTGTCGATATGGAGCTTTTTGATAAGGTTGTAGAGCGAGATGAGACCTCAACTAGGAGCGGTGAGCCTCTGCTCCCATATGACGGGACACTACCGCCGGATATGTTTTCTGCTTTTATTGCTTATCTTGCATCAGATGAGGCGAAGCATATAAATGGTGCGGTGTTCTTTACATTTGGCGGTAAGATAATGCGTTATTCAAATCCCGCAATAGTGGAGATTATGGAAAAATCTGAACCGTGGACTGTCGAGGATATTATAAAAGAAGCTCCCGAGAAGCTGCTCAAGGGGTATAAGAATATAACAGACAAATAATGCGAAAATAATTGGCTTAAATCGATGGGGGCTAATTCCTCACGGCTTAAGCTCGCAAAATAATAAAATATGAAAAGAAATATATAAATTTTGGAGGATTAAAAGTTTTATGAAAGATTTTGCTGGAAAAATAGCGTTTATCACCGGGGGAGCATCAGGTGCGGGATTTGGTCAGGCACAAGTTTTCTCTGAGGCGGGAATGAAGGTAGTAATTGCTGATATCAGGCAAGACCACTTAGATGAAGCGATGGCTTATTTTAAAGAAAAGGGTGCAGATGTTCATGCTATTAAGCTTGATGTAACAGACCGTGATGGATATGCTGCTGCAGCTGATGAGGTTGAGAAGGTATATGGCGCACCGCCTGATTTACTAATTATGACTGCGGGGGTTAATGTATTCGGCCCGGCTGAGGCTTCGACTTATGATGACTATGACTGGGTAGTCGGCGTATGTTTCGGCGGTGTGGTAAATGGGCTTGTAACATTTGTGCCACGCATGATAAAAGCAGGCAAGGGTGGACATATAAGTGCAACAGTGTCGTGGGGTGCATTTACTCCCGGTGCGATGGTAGCGCCTTATACAGCAGCAAAAGCCGGGGTTTTAAATCTCTTAGAGAGTTATCATATTGCGCTTAAGCCTTATAACATCGGGGTTTCTGCGCTGACTCCGGCGAATATTAAATCAAAAATTTATGAGACTGCTCTGAATCGTCCGGCTCATCTGCAAAACACCGGATATAATGTCAATGAGAAGACTCAAGATTTCCTTGCATCTATCCATGAGCATGGTATGGAGCCACGAGTATTGGCAGAGTGGCTTAAAAAGGGTATAGAAAATGGGCTGTTCTTGATCGTTCCTTATCCGAGCGGACCGAGAATGGTGGAAATGGAGCTTGAGAGATTTAAGCATTATGCGAGCCATGAGGGAATGAAGATTTTGGAAGAAAATGCTAAGAATCCACCGAATGAAGAACGTCTTCAAATGATGTCTGAGCGTGAGGGGTATAAAGTTGAGCCCGGACCTCGTGCGATATTTAATTCTGACAGTGGCTTTGGTAAAGCCAGGGGAGACTTGGAGTGGGTAGATAAAAGCAAGAAAGTTTAGCGAAAGGAATAACATTGATATGGATACCTTTAAAGGCAAAACGGCTTTTATAACAGGCGGTGCGAGCGGAATTGGTCTTGCTCTGGCTATTGAGTGCTTAAAAGAGGGCATGAATGTTGTGATATGTGATATTCGCAAGCATGCAATCGATGAGGCGATAAATCAATTTAAGACCGACTCACAGGTCTTGGCTCTTGAGCTGGATGTCACAGATCGAGATGCGTATAAAGAAGCTGTGGATGCTGCTCAGGCAAGATTTGGCAATATTCATTTGCTTGTAAATAATGCCGGAATCGGTGCAGCGAGAGGTCCGATATGGGAAGCGACATATGCTCAGACGGATCTTGCACTGGATATTAATCTAACGGCGGTGCTTACAGGGATTCATCTAGTTGTTCCGGGAATGTTAAAGCATGGCGAGGACGGATATGTAGTAAATACTGCATCAAAAGCCGGGCTTATTGCTGTGCCGAATTGTGGTCTTTACAATCTTACAAAGCAGGCACTGATTTCATTGTCCGAGACATTGGCATCTGATCTTGAAGGCACAAATGTCGGGGCGTGTGTGTTCTGTCCCGGGCCGTTTGAATCTCAGCTTGGCAAGACATCGGGAGAAATTGAAGGTCTGTTCTTAGGTGAGCAAGTGCCTGTGTCCGGACCAAAGCGAGATGTGAGTGTGGGAGATTTTGCGAAGGTGACACGACCTGCACAAGAGGCAGCGAGGCGCATTCTCAGGGGTGTTAAGAGGGGCGACCTGTATATCATAACGCACTCGGAATTCAAAGATGGTTTTAAGGCTAGGACTGATGCAATGCTTAGAGCGTTTCCTGACGAGGCACCGGTTGAGGAGTTTAAGAAAATCTTCAGTTTCCTGGTATCGAATCCGATATTTGATAAGCAAGATTCTGTCCCGGCACTTATGGATAAATAAACGACTAAGGGGCTGCAAATGCAGCCCCTTACGTGTATGGCGGGTATTTGTAATGATTTTCTCATTCGCTAGAACGGGACTTGTCGCCCTATAATAAGATGGGTTCGCCAAAGGCGAACAAGCGGCGTAAGCCGCAGGTGCGAAGCGCCGCATTGAAATTTCAACGAAGTTTCATACGCTCACTTAAAAATCATCACAAATACCCTTGACAAATTATGCTCTGTGTCTTGAGGGTGTATTGTTATATATGCAGACAGGCTTGGAATGCTTGATTTACTGCGGTGCAGATATTGCCGACATTGTGGGCATCACCGACGATGCGAACCTCTGTTTCAGGAGCGCACCGACGTAGTGAATCTGCTACTTCCCATAGAGGTCTCATGCCTATAGCAACAAGAACTGTGTCGGATGCATATTCAACTGTCTTGCCTGTTGCGGTGTCAATGGCAACGACTTTATCGTCGTGAATTTCAGTTGCATTTATGCCGTAGTGAACAGGGATACCTTCTTCTTCAAGAATTCTTGGGAATTCACGAGCAGCGGTCTTGGCACTGGCACGCAAGGCATCGGCTGCCGGTCCTTCTTCAAGAAGTTCTATTACTTCGACATTCTTGCCTTCACGTCTAAATTCTATTGCAGCTTCTAAACCGACAGTTCCTGCGCCGATAACTACGATTTTGTCGCCGACCGGAACTTTGCCCAGCTCGGCATCAACAGCCCAGCACACATTAGGCTTGTCTATGCCCGGGATTTTCGGCATAACAGGCTCAGCGCCTACAGCGATTACCAGTGCTTCATAGTTTTCTTTGTCAAGAATTTCTTTTGTAGCTTCGGTATTTAAGAGCACTTTGGCACTGGAAGTTTCGACTTGACGGACGAGCCACTTTAGATAGTCTTGGCAGTCGATCTTAAATGGCGGTGCTGCAGCGCCTATGACATTACCGCCGAGGTCGCTGGTTTTTTCGTAAAGAGTTACATCATGCCCACGCTCTATGAGTGTTGACATGGCAGTAATTCCGGCAGGTCCACCGCCGACAACGGCGACTTTTTTCTTGATTTTAGCCTCAGGAATTACGCCGTCGGGTAAGTCTCTGGCTTTAAATGACATAGGATTAACTGCGCAATATATGGGCTTTGGTACGAATAGATGCCCGGTACATGCATCGCAGCGCAGACATGGACGTCTGTCCTCCGGTCTGTTATTAGCATATTTTCTGGGCATATCGGGATCAGCCATGAGCGGACGGCACATTGCGACGAAATCTGCCCATCCATTTGCTATGATTTCTTCTGCCATTTCGATGCTGACTATAGAGCCGACGGTAGTGACGAGCAAGTCGGGATGTGCTTCTTTTACTTTCTTAGCATAATGGACGTTGAATCCACGATCCATCATGAAGTTCTGCATCCAGTTGCGCAGATATTTAAAGCTAAAGTCACTGTGCAGACCGGCAGACATGTGAGCGATATCGATATGCGGCTTGAGGTAGCCGATTAGCTCTAGTGTTTCTTCTAAACGCATGCCTTCTTCGGCGATTTCATCAGCAGACATACGCATTTCGATAACGAAATTCTCGCCGCATTTCTCACGAATAGCTTCACAGACTTCAATAGCGAAGCGTGCTCGATTTTTGGTCGAGCCACCGTATTCGTCTGTCCTTTTGTTATAAAGTGCGCTTGTGAATTGCGAAATCAGATTGCCATGACCGCCATGTACAAGTACGGTATCCATACCTGCTTGCTTCATGCGGTAAGCTGCCATTGCGTACTTATTGACTGTCTCGGCGATCTTCTCGTGAGTCATCTCTATTGAGGGGATGGGATCACGTCCTCTAAGTACGGCTCTGGCACGCTCAGATTCTGAAATGAATGATGAAGATGAGTATGGAGCGTGACCGACGACCTCAAATTCGGTGTTTTCGCCGTTGTGGTTTATCTCAAGGGAAGCGTGGCAGTCATACTCCTTACACATATCGGCATACCATGTCAGGGGGAGTATGCATCTGTCGTCGTTGAGATCGAGCTGATAGGCTTCGTCTTTACATTCTGTAATATCGATTGAGCAGTTGCCTACATGGAGTGTTGCTGCTCCACCACGAGCAAACATTCTAAACCAGTTGACAAAATCTTTTGTGACAAGACCATCTTCGCTTGCAAGATTAGGGGAAGGGGGCGCTAAGATTATTCTGTTCTTAAAATCGACTCCTCGAATCCTTATGGGACTGAAAACATGTTTGAATTTTGATTGCATAGTTATTTCCTTTCGTCTTTTCTAATATTATTCCAAGCCTAATATGGACTTTACTTCGCTCTGTTTAGCAAGAGGACGCCCGACTTCTTTGGCGATGTCTTGCACTTCTTTAAGTAGCTCAACATTTGTGGGGTTGCGCTTCGGGTCAAAATGCAATTCGAGTCCGGTTTTAACGTGTCCGCCAAGTTCTATTACTCGCTTTATAAATGGGCGTGTATCAATACTTCCTTCGCCCCAGAGCGACACGAACCAGGGAAGCTTGCACCCTTCCATCATGTCAAGATAAAAGTACAGACTTTCTAGTGTGGGGGGGACTCCGGTAGTATTTATTGGCTGCATTGCAAGCGAGCCGTAATCGCCGAAGAAATAAAAATCAATTGATGAGCCATTGGGTGAATTGCCTGTTTTTGTATATTGCAGTGCTGTGCGCAGATAGCCCGGCTCATAAATTCCCCAGACTATCCCTAGATTATTTTTGTTGCATATAGCGACTTGTTTGTTGAGCTTGTCAAATGGTACATGGTAGGTAAAGCCCGTAATATTGCCGCCATCATCGGCGGAAAGAGGTAGGTTGGCTGAGCCGCAATCAATGCAGCATAGGCGTACGCCTTCTCTTTGAGCGAGAAGCTCGACATGCTCAACGCCTGATAGTTCAGTGTTCGGAGAAGATCCGGAGTTGGTGCTATACCAAAATATATCGGGGTATTTGTCCATAACGGGGCGCATGACTTTCATATAGTCTTCATATGCGACTTCTTCAGTGAGACGGATATCGGAATTATGCACATGTATACCGCATGATCCCGCTTCCCAGCATTTTATTGCTTCTGATGCGATTTCGTCATAGCTAATGGGGGTATTAGGGTTATGGTCCTTTGATCGAAGACCATTTATGTGGGATTCGATTATAACAGGGGAGTTCCATTTGGGCTTTGCCTCGTCGTATATTCTATAGTTACTTTTCATTTGTTCTTCCACCTTGTTATTCTTGTTGTTTTTCGATTAGCCTACCATATTTTGGGGCGTATTTGCAATAAAATTTTGATTAATATTTATTTTGTAAGTGCTAATTGCGAACTAAAGTAGCCATCGCAACAAATAAGAAGGGCGAGAGGGCTGCTTATTAGTCAATCCTTTTCTTTTACAATCCATTAAATGAAAATTTATTATTGACAATTTTTCAATTGTGTATTATATTGACACTCGATAGTTCGATACTCGATATATCTATACTCGGCATATATGGGAGGAATGGACATTGGCACGTGAACAACTACAGACACTCACAGAATCTATGTATTTCATCTTGCTGGCTATAGCACATCAGCCTGCACATGGGTACGAAATTATGAAGTCTGTTTCAGATATTTCCGAAGGACGTGTGACGGTTGGAGCTGGTACACTCTACGCATTACTTACAAGGTTTGAAAAAGAATCTATCGTACACTGCTCAGATTATGACGGCAGGCGAAAAACCTACAATCTCACAGACAAAGGCCGTGAGCTGCTGGATCGTGAATATTCGCGACTTGTGGGTTCTGCTGCGGCATATGACAAATATCTCAAGGGGGTAGAACTTCCATGAAGGTAAAACGTGAATTTTACAAGGAATCTACAGGCGGTATTAAAAATCTCGAACGTCGTTTTTCGCAAATGGCAGAAAAAGGATGGATGATAGACAAAATTGGTTTTATGTCTCTTCGCTACAAAGCCATTGAACCTTGTAAGCTACGCTTCTATGTAGATATTTTGCCTCAAATCGGCACATTTGACTATCCACATAATAAAGATGCTGTGGATTATCGCAGCTTATGCGAAGAAGCAGGATGGAATTATGTTACATCTAGTCGTGGAGTCAATGTCTTTTGCACCGATACTGAATCAGATCCGGTTCCCATCCACACTGATAATCGCATACAAAATCGAATTTATCTAAAGCATTATATAAAGTCGGAATTATTAGCATATATTCTAATATTTGTTATATTACTACCATTATTTATGGGACCTTCTCTGCCATTTGTTACTTTTGTTGCGACACTATTTCTAAATGACTTTATGATGTTTTTTTGGTTCGGCCTATCAATTCTCATGGTTTGGACATTTTTGAATATTTTAGTCAGCACCATCTGGTTTTTGCGTACACTGTATGCAAAAATACGTGATTTTCCGTTACCTGTTATAGGATATCGCACAGAGCAAGTACTAAATGTATGGTTGATTGCCGGGCTGATAATAATGATTCTCTGTTTAGTTATCGGTGCAGTTTTGGACATGGTACCGATGCTCATAATTACGCTTGCAATAAATCTCGTGGTAATTCTTGTCAGTTTTATTCTACACCGCCGAATCGAAACAAAGGAAAATAGCAAGATTAAAAACATTTTGCAATATGTCGTGGTTTTGGTTGGTGTTATTTTTTTCACATTTTTTCTATTAGGCACTCTTACATTTTCTTTGCTCTTTTCGAGCAGTTCGTTTGACTCATGGGCGATAGATTATCGTGAGGAAATTGTTGATGATCGGCCGATTATCACGTTAGATACATTAGGAATTGATCCCGAAGACGATGCGTATTTCCAAATGGATATCAACAGAAGTGTTGCCGTGCCGATAAACTTTCGTTATATAGAATTTGGCAGGACGCATAATTCATTTAGTTCATCTCAACCGGACACAGTTTCTACCGGGGTACAAACAGCAAGACATAAGTATATAGCTTATTTGCTGTTTGCCGATGCCATTAGACCACATGAATATTGGGGTGACCGTCAGCGTATGGATAGCAGCGAAGCCTCTCTTTGGGGTGCTGAAATGGGGCTTTTAGCCTATGGTTCTATTTATTCGGAATGGATTGATTTATTCTTATTGAAAGATAAAACTGTGTTGAGGATTGGAGTTAGCGTTGATGCCGATGTTGATATTGAACTTCTGCAGCAGGCTGTGATTGATATATGGGCGGAGCTTTTTGACACATAACACGCAATTTATCCAATTAGAAAAACAAAATGACAACCCTTTTCAAATTGATATGCTCCCCTTTCAGTATCAGTAGTTTTTTATTCCTACTGTCTACTTTAAGGGGAGCATATCAAGTCAAGAGTCGTCATTTGTTTGCCTTTGGCATCTCAACGATGTGTGACCAACTCAAATGTGTAGCGACCCGCGACACAATCTTTTTGCCGTAATCAGCACGCTTATTTTCTAAAGCGTCCTCATTGATATGTATGCAGTTTTCCCAAAACATTCTACTTGCAAAAAAGAATTTTGAAAAAAGCCAACCTTTTTGTCTTCAAAACAGTCTAATAGATAGAGGAGGTGAAGGAGCAGTTGATAGAACTCGTAAAGCTTGCCAAAAAAGGCGATAAGCCTGCATTTGATGATGTCATCCGCTTGTGCGTTCCTGATATGTTCAGGATAGCTATGTCTATCTTGAATAACAAGGACG
>Ga0123355_10003016_pt1 | contig 23977 bp, 20 predicted proteins | sample TergutEmb28metaG_3_FD_89872 | JGI IMG/M metagenome (GOLD analysis project Ga0123355, IMG submission 89872) | Embiratermes neotenicus P1 segment gut microbial communities from Petit-Saut dam, French Guiana - Emb289 P1 | ecosystem: Host-associated > Arthropoda: Insects > Digestive system > Gut ... | reverse complement strand
TGACACACTGTTGGAATTAGTAGAGTATTTGGTTAGGTACTGGACAATATATTGCACCACTTTAGATTTCCCTGTTGAATGAAAATGTTGACCATGGCGAGTGTAGCCATCTGAATCCTGAACTAAATCATGTCTAGGTTGAAGTGCTAGAATCAGAATTTTTGTATTGGTTCTTAGGTTCCCAAATTTTTCTAAGCAATTCAGTCCAATATGCGACATATCTCTGTTTACATTATTAGAACCTCCACATACTATAACCATATCAATGTTTGTAAGGGCAGTTATTTCACCTTTGGCTAAATTTGTGATGCCTTTGTAGGCCTGCACCAGGCTTTGAGGTTATGAAGAATATCGAAACGGTTACAAGTTGATTTAACTGGTATAGGCATTGAACTACAGCGGCGACATACGTATCACTGTTTGTAGGGGCAGTTATTTCACTTTTGGCTAAATTTGTGATGCTTTGTTGGCCTGCACCAGGCTTTGAGGTTATGAAGAATATCGCAGCGCTTACAAATTCATTTAACTGGCATTGGCATTGAACTACAGCAGTGACCACAGATCATACGTGGCTGACTGCGTAACATATCGTGCCCAACTACAGCAGCGACATACGTGGCAGACTGCGCAACATATCGTGCCCAGTGCCCAGCTTTGTAAAGTCTGTCCCGATAGTCCTTGCTTTTGTACCATCTGTGCTGGAGATCGTGGCTGGATCCATGGCTGGAAGTAGGGCTGTGTGTGTGGTGAGGTAACCTGTGGGGAGGAAGACGTAATAGCGACGTAAGGTGTTGTGTGTGGTGTATCTCCGTGTGTAGACAGAATGTCCTTTCTTCTGCATCCTGATATTGTGCGGTATCAATGTACATGCGGTTCGTTGAAACCCATTTCCAGGATATATTTCTGTAGACACTGTCTAAAAATAAGGTGTGGTTACTGTGTATGTCATGAGGTAAGTTTGATTCGTTGTAGTAACTAGTCTGCTTATTTATTTGGTTCGTACCAAGCACGAAAAGCTGATTTGAAGTTATTTTGTTTAGGCAGATTCGCACTATTGTGGTAATTGCTTGGAGAATTTGCCTTCGGCCGAGGCTCGCCTCAAGAAAAATCGATGTGCCGCATGCTTAGATTGCCCAAGCTGTTTGAATACTGTATCTACTCGGTCAACGAACGTAACTACACAAAATCCTGATGATCCGAATAAGACAGTGACTCGGAAAGCATATTATTTGGCATGTGGTTTCTGTCGATGGACTTCAAGGGATGCTGGACTACCTGATCAGACAATTGGTGAGTATATGTAAGATTGTTACATGATGTAAAGGCTGCCACTTTCAGCCACTCAGATTTTAGTTTAACAAGATTTTAAACCGTTTATAACATTTCATGACAGTATCACTGACATGATATTAGCTACACTGATGATGACTTTCAGCATAATTTGTAAGTATTATTTAGTTGGATAAAATTATGTAATTTTAATAGGATCTTTTTTCAAGTTGATTTTATAGACAACTGTTTCTGTTTCAGCAACTGGGGGTTGGCCAGAGAGAGAGAGTGTTCATGCAGCTCGAATTACCTCCCTTCTGGAGCATTACAAGATTCTGGCATTGCGGGAGAGACAAGAGAAGGAGAGGAAGAAATTTATACCTCGTCGCAGTTATTTGCACTTCTCTGATAAGTTTGGTTTGACAGCAGTGATGGCACGCAAGAGAGCAGGGCTGCCACCATTGGGTGGTGTAGGGCTCAAAGATGACACTGGAAGTATTCCAGAATTAAGTCCTTCAGAGGCAGTTGAAGAAGTGGATTCTCTGCCAGCAGACATTTATACCAAGCCAGTAAATCTTTCACAAGGTGAAACATAGTGGTCATAGGTAACATAGCTGACTCCAATTCAGAAGGTACCTGGTCAGGGATTGGCAGTATTGAATTGTGGTCTTCACCAGTCCTCCCACATAAATGTCCTTACATCTCACATACAGCATTGCAATTGGTGCAGTTTATATTTGTGCTCTTGTTTTTGGCTGTTGGTAACATGCAGAAGTAGAGTGTGTTGCCCAGATTTGGGAAGAATGTGCCATCTCCATTTTCAGTGTCAAATTGACTAATCATGTAGTTTCTGAGACCAATGGCAGAGGGTGGTGAGCTAGGGTCCAGGGAATTGAAAACAGCAACCCTATTAAGGGTACTGCATGAATCAAAAGTCTTCATCACATAGTGTTTCTAAGCATTCACCCATTCCATTGTTCCCTATTCTGTTTCCTACAATTCCGTGTTCACACTTTCTCTGTGTAGTTCATGCCTTCCGCCGGTAGGTGGAGGGACTATAGACATGTGTGACTTGACATCTTACTTCATATTCACATGGTATGGAGGTAGCATGTTTCTCCATAATCTTGGCAGCAAAGCCCACTTTTACACAGTGCCAATACTGAGGAACAGGATCAACAGCAAGACCGAATTCCCATGAAAATTGTAACAAGCAGTTAATTAGGTGTGTTTATAAAATTACAAAAAGGGACTATTAGCTTCATCAAATCTCAATGAAATTTTCTTGGGCAGACAGCTGATGACTAGGGGGTCCAACTGTGCTACCAAACCACCAACACATCCTGAAGATGGGGACGGAGTTAGTTCTCAAAACATCGGAAGACCCTCGGATCCTGACGAGGCTGTCTGCCCGAGAAAATTTCATTGAATTCTGTTGCCACGAAATCTTCAAGACTTATTTAATCATATCTGTCTGTCTGCTTGTCAACATCTGCAAGGTAGATCTCGGTGCCCATTGATGGATTTTTGTGAAATTAGATATTTGAATATTTTTAAAAAATCCATTGAGAAGATTCAAGTTACATTCAAATCTAACAAGAATAACAGGAATTTACATGCAGACCTACATACATTTATGAAGATATCTTGCTGCATTCGTCTTAGAATGTGAAATGTTTCAGACATAAGTTTTAGACAAAATCAGTACACACATTTTATGTTAAAATACTTTTTTTTTTTTTTTTTTTAAATTCATGCCATTTTGTGAAGTAATGTGGAGAAATATGGTAGAGGAATATAGGATAGAAAGCATACACGTGAGTACAGACTTTTAATTACCACTCAATTGGGACTCATCGCACTGAGTTACCAACCCACACGCACCAACACACGTCATTTTTCTTTTCTTTCTCCTTTCCACAGAACCCATAAGCTAACGCTCATCGATGATGGATAGTCAATAAGCTGGAATCCCACATAGGACAGCTGTAACGAAAATAGGCACCTACGCGAGCATTGCACCCCAAGTCACCACAATACCCACATTACAGAACACCCCCCCCACATCTCTTAATAGTAGTAATAACCAAAACCACAGATGATGACATCTCACCATCGTTACATAACTGCATAAATCTTATAAACACTAATACTCTTTCAGATGAAAACCTGATGATGGCCTGAATAGGCCAAAACATGTAGTTGTTATCATCCTCTATTAAACATCATTAGAAATATTTGCTGTGTTATTGACTATATACCTGTACCTATTTATTTATACACAACGGGGATGGCAAATTTCAGAATTATGGTAGAGCCACACAGGCCACCGATGAAAATATTATGAAGCTCATGCACTTTGCATGCTTTAAAACTAAGGCTACAAACTCACACTCAGAATATGTAATACTTATTGCTTTTGCGCTGCAAAAGTGGTTGCACAAATGCACCTCTATGTTACATTATACATACATTGCCTATCTTGTTTTGTTTGAATTTCAGACCTGTTTTACCTATTGTGACAGTGGAGTACAGTGATCTGTCTAAGGTCGTTGGCTTCAGCAAAGGATACGTTTCATAGCATACTTTTGAACACACTGTGCATTACAAGGGCCAGCATTGATGCATTGCATCCATCATCTAGGAGTAGTTGGTTTTTAATCTCCTGGTTGTTTGTGGCAGGTGGCAATATTTTAACTTTGGGATAATGGTATTGACATAGCTAATCAGTTTGTTTGTTAGGTGGACCACATATATACATGTCTGCTTTAATGCAGTTCATGGCTCTTGAAGGTTAAATGAAAAGTGTGTGAGATCGACCATCCCATTCATATTAATTTATAATTTGTGTTGTATAATTATTGCTGTGTTTATTTCATAGTGTGTTGATTGGGAAATTGCATATCTGACCAGAGTACCTGCTAATTTTGAATAGAACATAACCCAGCACTTTGAATTCTAAAATTAATTGTAAAGTTCACTAATGCCTGTAGCCAGTGGTGTACCGAGGGGGTGGGGGGTTTGTGGGAGTTCAACCCCCCTCCGAAATTCCAAGGGCCCTCCAAAGTCATGCCAAACTCAACCCAATTGTGAAAAATGTTAAAAATTGCTGAATTTAGGATGCGAACACCCCAAGATGTTTGGAAAAAAAGGCAGTAAAATTCTTAAACTACCGTCAGTTCGCAATTGTTTTACATTAGCAATGAAAAATAAATTGGTTGTCACCATAAATAGTCTTAAAGTACCAAAAATTAAGAAACTTTTACTGTGTGAAATGAAATTTCTTGTACCAAATTACAGCTGCCTCCAGAACTGACTAGGGGGCTACTGCCCCCAGATCTCCTCTCTCTCTGGCCTCAACTGAATTTGTTGAACCCCCCCACGAACAAAATTCCTGGGTACGCCATTCCCTGTAGCACAGCTAAGAGCTTTTCTGAGAACAGTGCAATTTCTAAAGAAACCTGTAATTTGAAACTTTCTAACCCAACTCTCTGTAACCTGGTGCTCTCTGATACGTTGGCTACAGATCAGACAGGACACCTGACAGTATCCATCTCCAGTAGTTACAATTTCAGATGTTCTTTATCCTATTACAAGGATCAGTCACCAGAATCTGAACTGGTGCCTGGTTCAGTTGTGCTTCTGCAGATTGCTGATTTATGGTTTTTACTTCTGGTAGTGACAACACTCACACAACGCCTGGCACAGCCTGAATTCCAGACAGCACTGGTATCAGATTTCTTTCCGGCTCACAAGCATCTCATGATCAAGAGATCACAACGGTGTCGTAGCTGTGAACATAATGTCAGCAAACCTGAGTTCAATCCAGGCTCCATCAAGTTCAAGATTCAGCTGGCAGCTTAGTAAGTTCACATGTAGTGTTTATTTTGAAAGGGCCAGTTGATGGTAGTTGCAAGAATAGTTTATATTATTGCAGTTTAAGTTGTGGTCTGTTCCATTTAGTCACTGCTTGTAGAATCTGGGCAAGTATTAATTTTGTGCTAGAAACTTGCCTGTACCGGTGTTATGAGACCAACATCCACTTAACTAATTGACTGCCCTTGTCATAAGACTAAAATACGTTTAACTCCATGGTGTGGATTCCTGCTTGAAAAGCAAACAGTTGTTTCAGCTGGTGAAGTGAGATACTGACTTATGAAATCTTAAGGTACGTGGCTATGTTCTTCTGAGCCCACTGCTGGAACCTGTCTCGAACCATACAAATTTTATACACCATATCACACCACATTTCTTGAAGATATACGGTGATGAATATTTGACCAGTTTGTGACTGGTACATTGCTGTCTGTATAGCGTGAACTGGGCATAATTCTTTTCCTCTAGAAGCTATAGATGTGCAGCAGAAAGAAAGGTCCTCTGTTCTCTCACAGAATGCTGCTAATGATTAAATGTCAGTGTTGAAATTATGATATATTGTAGAAGATTCTTGACACTTCTTTTGTTTCTTAGTGTAGTAGACTCCATTTATCCAGATTAATTGGGACAGCAAGCCGTCCGGATATGCAGAAAATCCGGATAATTGGATTTTTTTTTTTGAAAATAGGCTACATTGACAGTTTGAAGTGGGAAAAAACTTCACAAATGACACTTAGGTTACATATTTATTTATTTACAAATAAATATTATTATTATTATTATTTAGCTATAATGTAACGGTAATAGTGGATGAAATTTAAAATAACATATTTCGACCTCAGTGGGTCACCTTCAGGTTTTTTCTCTAGTATAATTAAAGTTCAGTTTTTGTGTACAGTGTTACATGGTGTCTGCTGTCCGTTTGATGTGTGTATAGTGCATTGTGTTCGGTGTACACACACAACACAAACAGCAGCCACCACATAACTACTGTACACAAAAATCAAACTTCATTACGTTAGGAAAAAAAAAAAACCTGAAGGTGACCTACTGAGGTTGAAACATGTTATTTTAAAGTTCATCTACTGTTATTGTTATAATTATTATAACTGTATATGATAGTAACAAAAATATTGTTGCGCAGTATAACCTGTACTTCTATTTAAAAATACTTCATTTAGCACAACAGGATGCAAACAGTAAAGACTTACTTTTTCCCTTATCCCTGCTTTTAAAAAGCATCATATCTGTCTGAAACTTGTAGAAACAAATTCCTTCTCATAACTTTGGTATGACCAGAGTGTGGGGTAAAAGAACCGTTGTAATTGTTTATGCCTGAAACCACCATAACTGAGCTTCTGTAGTAGTGTATGCAGTTGGGGCTGAAAACCAAGGCCGTAGATCCTTAAGTGAACTTCTCACTTTCTCGTTTTGGAGCATGTACAATTATGTTTCTGTAGCCTTTTTGATTTTCCTTCCTTTTATGTCATCTCCATTTAGGATTTTCCTTGGTTTCAATTGCAAATTTCCTTCAGACTACTTGACAGAGATCATGAAACATGAAGTAACTGTCTGTTGGGTTGATCGTCATTGTAGTTACCACATTCCGGACATACGCGTTGTGACTTGTGAACCACTGCAAGTTGATAAACAGAGTGAGCTGATCATCAAACTTTGCAATCCAACGCAGCACCAGACTGCAGTTCAGTTCCTCCCCCTTCCTTATGCAGAAGATGACTCAGAGGAGAAAGAGAAAGAAATTGAAAAGAAAATAAACACTGAAGAGAAGGATGCACAGGTAAACTGTCAGGCAAAGTAGGGGATTGTTTATCCTTGCACGATTATTATGCTGTTGGAATTTTCATTTGGTGCCTAGTAAGTCACATTAGCCATCTTTGATAGAACCCTCTTATGTAGGTTTCCCAGCCTTAGGCTTAAGTGATGGAAGTGGGTCATTTTTGAAACATTATGTTGTGTTGTATATAAAAACAGAGTAGTGGATAACGTTCTCATTTTAAAATTAGAAGCAAAATTTATTCCTTAAGAGATAAAATGGATGTTGTTGCAGATTATTAACAGTGTAGTGAAGGCTATGTTTAATTAACAATTTTGGTTTAAAACTTATAAATAGATTATAAAATTTTATTCATTACATACATGCAGGAAGCGAACAATCACGCACTTTTAGTAATTCAGCAAATACCTATGCCATTCGTTGTACTTAGAGGCATTTGTACATCTGAAAGTGACGTGACAGTTCGCTAAACTTTGTGGAATGGCTGACTTTACTCTTCGCGTTTATATAAACCTGTACGCCCGGTAAATGACCTCTTAATACACATTTTATACGCAACGTACACACATTGTTTGAATTACGGCAGTTATGTATCCAGAGTTGTTGAAGAAGACTATAAACAAAGACCATGTATAATTTGGTTGTGAATCTTGCAATGATATTCTGTCTTCTAATTTTACCTGGTAAGCCTTGCTGGTTGTTTTGAAATTCCATATAATTTGAGTTGCTTACATTCGGACCTAGTTCATATTTAATTATTCTAAATTCGCATAATTTGGTTTATATATCAGGCAAGCTAACTTTCGGTATTTACTGATGTATTTGTGAACTTGATTTATTATTCCCACTGTACATAATTTGAACATAGTGAATTAGAATATATAGTTAGACGAAGTTACTGTATTGTCTTTGAATCTTTCTTATCAGATAAAAGATCTGATATGGTGACAGCAAAAACTACCGAATGAAACCAGTATACAATCTTTACCTGTAATATTTGTTGATACAAAGTTTGGTGGAAGTCCAGCTCCATTCCGACAGACACTACACAGTTTTAAGCAAATTTTGCCCCTTCATGAATACAGCGGATGTTGTTAAAGTTGTTAAATTTAACTTCTTGAAGTTTACCATTAAGTATACATATTAAGTTTTTTTTTTAGGGGGTGGGGGGAACATCCCACTAAAAGGGGAAGCCCTGCATTTAGATAGGTGTGTGTAGATATCATCAGGGTAGATGATGTAAGGTAGCGGGTTCCTCTGAAGTAGGTACACTTCTCTCAGACTGCATAGCATCACATTAAAGAAGGTTATCTTCAGTCACTGCCTTGAGATCAACAGTTCTTTTGCCGGTTACCAGGTGTTTGCCAGAAATGCATTCTATGGACCCATAACATGTCATAATGAAGAGAGGGGTAAGTGTTTCATTTCAACCAGAGAGTATTTTTTCATCCTATGGTTGTACGGCCTGTTTCATGGCCATGGCATTCACTAACTGGGGTTTTGAAGAATAGCGTTTTACAGGGTAGAATTGTTATCCCTCCACCCAACCACCTAACCCGGAGGACCAGGATTTTATAACAGGTATTACTCCTGTAATGGGGGTTGCCCATGTGGGACATGTTTCATGGAGCCCATCCATGGAGGTCTGTGTGGCCTGACCCTGCTTGTGGTTGCACTACTGCCAGAATAGCTATCAGCTTCCTTCCTTGAAATATGCAGTCCTCTCTGCCAAACCTTTCTTCAGCCTTTGTAAGACAGTGTATCTTGGTGAAGCCGGAGGTGCACACAACTCACAGATGCCAGGTCACTTGGGTGACTAAATTTTGTAGTATGGCACCTGATATTTGTGGATCCTCAGTGTGGAATGTCATGTCACCCTTCTGACACCTAGAATTTTGAGGTGGCTTCTAGATATTTGAAAAATTTGTGGAGCCCGTGCCTTAGCATTTTGTCTGAACATGGAATAAAATTATTTTTCCTTTTAAAAGGAAAATCTTCTATAGGTGGATAAATGCAGTCATGTGTGTGTGTGTGTGTGTATGCACATGCCTGTGTGCATGCACACACATGCTGGCATTCATATACTGATATGGAGGACATGGGAAAAACTCCCTCTTACTTGAGTATTCACATTTTATACATGGTTCATTGTGATAGGTGTTTAAGTTTTTTTATGTTCTGTTAATTACTGATTTGTCATTTATCCAGAAAACATCACAAGGTAAAGACGATGTAAGCATTCTTCTGCCATCATTGTCACGTCAGATGTACATCTCTGAGGATCCTCGTCCAGTGAATGTGAAGCTTACTGGTGAAGTAATTGTACCTTCATCATCAGTAGTTCTTCCTCCAAGAGATGATGCAGCTGAATATGATGACTCAGGAGACACCTACCACTTTCAGGATGATTCCAAGTATGTAATGTATGACTGAGTGATAGTTGGAGCACTTCTTGCACTACAGCAGAACCCTCCTTGTTTGCAGGTTTGCACATCATTATTTTGCTTGTTCATGGAAGAATTACCGTGACAACCATCACTCACCAGTGTGGTCATGGTTAGACACGTAAGGTTATACACGGCAGGCTGCATCAGCCTGCTCGTCTCACTCAGTAGCTGCCTGCATAGCTTGCGATACAGAGTGTACTCAGACTGTACTCGTCACAATTTTTAGAACTAATTGTTGGCCTCATATTTCAAGTACGATGGAAACCGTGATGTATGTACTGATTAACAGAAGAATGAGCATTGTTACTGTTGGATTCTGTACTCAGGTGTAAGTGAATTCAAGAAAAATGAAGACAAGGTTAGGGGAAGTGTTAAGGTTGTCGAGTGCAATAATTTCTTTTGTAGGTCATTGTGATTGATTCTTCAAAAAGAAAGAAAAGGCCTTCTATGTATGGCTGAGCTTTGGCAACAGAGGCTGTCATGGCACCATACAGGGTGGTGTATCAGGACATGTGGAAGGAGGCAAAGCAATCAAAGACCCCATGTTTCTTCACAAAGCGTGTCTCCCTTCTACCATGCACACTCTGCCATTAAAACACCCTCACAAATTTCAGCCATGAATATAGATATCATTCCAGTAAGCAGCAGCACAGACATTTTCATGTTTATTAATTTGCATTAACCCTTTCAACACCGAGATAAATCCCATCTGCTGGCATTATTAGGAGCTCACCATATTCTTCACGTTAGCAGGATAAGGGTTAACATACTAAAGTATGTTTTGTATGACTTTTTCCCCTAACCTTATTTTTCCTGTATGGTATTAAATTTTGTGCATTACAATTTTCAATTTTCAGGATTTTTCAGTAACATAATCCATGCAAATGGTGAGGGTTTGCTGTACTTACCCACTGTGAGTGTAGTGTTTAGCTAGTTTCATGAAGAAAATAAAGACAGGTCTCATTTTATGGGGATATTTTCCTTAAAAAGTCACACAAATCAAACAAAATATTCCCATTTAAAACAGTGTATTGACTGGGGGTTAGGGGATTGACAACCTCATCCTATATAGTGTATAACTACACCAATAGTGGATGTACAGACCTGTGGAGTATATAATTATGTACTGTACATACAGTATACATATGTCTCTATAAAAATATATTTATTAATTTCTAATCCAAGAAGATGTTAAGAGACTGACACACTTCCTTAATTTATGGTGCACTTCATTCTGAGAGGACTGTGGTAGACTTGCTATACAAACACTTTAGGTCCTGACATAGCATTTTCTGTAAACCTATCAGCATTATCACATATTGAACATACACTACTATGAGCAAATCTAGCATTATGCCATGTCAACAATTCATTTGTTTTTTGCAAGTCTGCTTATTACACCTAACCTCTCTTCATTACAGATTGTCATTTGCCGATTTTTTACTTTGACTTGGTGATGTAGATTTACGTTTCTCAGTTACGTTACTAAGATAAGCCAGTGTTGTAGAAGAAGAAACTAGATAGCCACGTGATTGTACAAGTAATGTATTCGATCCGTACATCACCAATGGTGTGACAGTGACGTCGCCTTCTGCTAGCCTCCAGCACTAGACAAGTGACCACGGATCCTGTATGGCACATAGCGTTAAACTGACAATTATCACATATCTGTGTCACATCCCCCCTCCAAAATGAGAAGAGTGTGGTTATTGAAGTCATTACGAAAAGATACTAAGATTAGGATATTTAATGCCTGTGTGAAATCCGTACTTTTGTATGGATGTGAAACTTGGCTCGTCACATATGAAATTCAGCGTAAAATACAAACCTTTGTAAATAGACGTCTAAGATTTATACTAAGAATATGGTGGCCAAATATTATTTCCAACAAAGATCTATGGAAAGCAACAGGACAAGAAAATATAAATTTAGAAATAAGAAAAAGAAAATTTAGATGGATTGGTCACACATTAAGAAAAGAGGATGGAGAGATATCAAAAGCTGCCCTATTTTGGAACCCTCAGGGAAACAGAAAGAGAGGAAGACCGAGAAACAGCTGGAGAAGATCGGTAATCAAGGAAGCGGGTAGAAGCTGGAACGAACTAGGGTTCTTAGCAGCCAATAGACAGAAGTGGAAAGGACTCATAGACAACCTGTTCCTAGAAGGAATGATGGACTCTATTATTATTATTATTATTATCATCATCATCATCTGTGCCGAATCACATTAAACCAAACATTATTGCATAAATTCAAAAAGTGGTGTCAATTGTAAAGTTGCATCCAAGTGAAATCATGCAAAAAGAAATCACATAAAAGGGAGACCTGCCTGTAATTGGTGTTTGTCCTGTTACTCTTCTGAAAAATAATGACAAGAGAATGTTTTCTGTACCGTACTGATAACTTTGAAGGTAGTGGAGTGACCTGCCATGAAACCAGCGATATACGAGGTCTGTCCGGAAAATTCCCGAATATATTGCATAAAAATTTTCCCGTCTTACCTTGAAGCTATTCAGCCTTGTCGCCTTCAAAGTACTCCCCTCTACTCTGTATGCACCACTGCCAGCGTTTCTTCAATGTTCTGAAGCATTCCTGGAAAGCTTTTTTAGGAATGCTGCGCAAATGCGCTAGCGAATTTGTCTTGATTGCCTCAATAGACTCAAAACGGCGGCCTTTCAGAAGTGATTTGAGCTTTGGAAACAGAAAAAAGTCAGCTGGTGCGAGATCTGGAGAGTACAGAGGCTGTGAAAGGACAGTCGTCGCGTGTTTGGCCAAGAAGTCACAGACAAGGAACGATGAATGTGAGGGCACCTTGTCATGTTGGAGCATCCATCGATTCTCCCGCCCAAATTTTCGGTAAGAATTTCATGGCACACTGGTTTTGAGATACTCACTTCTTCAGCTACCTCTCGAACTGTCAAACGACGATTTGAACGGATGACTTCACGAACTTTTGCAACATTGTCAGTTTTCGATGTTGATGGCCATCCCAAACGCAGATCATCATCAACCGAAGTTCAGCCCTCTTTGAAACGTTTCCACCTCTCGTACGTTTGAGTCCTGCCTATGGCCTCTTCCTTGAATGCTATTTTCAACATTTCAAATGTCTCAGTAACAGATTTCCCAATTTTCACACAAATTCATTGCTCGCGAAACACTCATTTTCTTGTCTCAAGAGAATCGCCAGATGCGCCAAACATGTGATCACATAAAGAAGCACAGCACAATGACTAAGAAATGCGGTTTCGCGACTCAGTTTGCCAAACTCATTACTAGAGAGTAGCACTTGCCGTGCCCCGCTAGGTCAACGCAATGGTGGGCTGTTTTGAACGTTCGGAAACTTTCCGGGCAGCCCATGTACACTGCTTTTAAAAATTGATCTGCAGTCACATGTATATGCATCTGTAGGGTGTAGTTCAGAACTGAGTATTAAAATGTAGAAAGGTAAAATAAAACAATTTTTCAGAAGGATTTATGCTCAAATTTTCACATTCACTTTCAGCCAGGAAAGAGATCCACCTGAAGGTGTTACTCAACTAGTAACAAATCCTGCCATTGGGAACATTTGTTTAATTAGTACCGTACATCTTAAGAACCTACTTTCCTGATATATATATATATACCTCGTGTTATCCTGTAGTCTCCTCAATTTCCAAGTGGTATTTTCCCATGAGGCTTCCATTTCGAAAGTATGTTGTCATTACTTGTTAACCCTATCCTAGCCTCCAGTAGTTTCGTAAGGATATTAAGTGGCCTGTACAAATCATGGAATTCCCCAGTATGTAAGAGCTTTAAATTGCTTGCATGCTTCATCCTTCATAGGTCCAGCAGATTATAAATTAACAAGTACTTCCAGGAAAAACTGAACATTGAGATTTTTTTTATTTGCATTGTATCTCACATCGTACGAAACACTTAGTAAAGATAACTTACAGAATTTCTTCCAGTCATGTCTGCTCATATAGAGAATTTAACAGGAAGTAAAAATTCATAACTGTACAATTATCTGACATAACCACAAAATTTGTTGGTTGAGGGAATGGAATAGCCACAAGTGTTATGATGGCAGTGTAAATTGAATTACAAGTTCTCAGTTGTTTGAAAATGTATTAGGTGTGATAGCCACATATGCTTATTGTAGAAGCAGGATAAAAATGCTTTAATCTTTAGATGCATCATCCCCGTTGTGTTTTATGCAAATTAGGAATAGGTAGGTATGTCAAAACACAAATGACTTTGTATCCTATTTATTATGCTGATGACATGTTTCGGCCACTGTGGGCCATCTTCAGGTCACAGAAATGTATAATGAGGAAAACTATACAGTGTATGATCATTAGTAGTGGTGTATATTCTAATTAGAATATGCACCACTATTAATGATCATACACTGTATAGTTTTCCTCATTATACATTTTTGTGACCTGAAGATGGCCCACAGTGGCCGAAACATGTCATCAGCACAATAAATAGGATACAAAGTCAGTTGTTTTTTGACATACCCACCCCCTTCCTAATTTAAAAACACTCTACACAATTTCACTGTTGGCGTTCTTAGAATACCGTGACTGACTACATCATTTCATGACTTCTTCCAAAATGTGTACATTGTTAATTTTGATGTGCATATTTATATGTACATTATAAATATTATTTCACATGTTTCAGGGTTGTGGTATGGCGAAAAGCTAACAAGGCTGCTGTAAAGATGGTGGTCATCCCTCAAGACTCAGCTGTGGAGGCAGGAGAGGTCCTTACAGGGTTTGTTATGAAGTATGCATATGTAAACACTATGGCCACATTAGAGCAGAAGGAACCACAGAAGGTTAACCTCAAGGTCAAAGTATTCATTAATGTTGGAAAAACAGTTGGCTCATGCAACTGAGTGTAAAAATTGTAAATACTAATCAGGTTTAATTATTTGATGTTTGTTGGACCGTGCATCATTGTGATAACTGAAGAATAAAAACCAACTAGATGTCACTTATTATTTTATTGTACTTCTTATAGGCTCAGCATGTTTCAGGCACTACAGTGCCCATCATCAGGAGCTCGCGACTATGATGTTGATTACCACACTGGTCATTTCGTTCTTGGCTTGCTGTAGGTTGGAGGTTAGGTGTGGTTAGGCTGGAGTACATGCTTTAGCCTGCAGCCCGGACGCCACTCCAGCGTAACTGCACCTAACCTCCAACCTACAGCAAACCAAGAACGAAACAACCAGTGTGGTAATCAACATTATAGTCGCGAGCTCCTGATGATGGGCATAGCAGTGTCCGAAACATGCTGAGCCTATTAGAAGTACAATAAAATAATAAGTGGCATCTAGTTGCTTTTTATTCTTCAGGTTTGTTTTCTGAGAAATGCTTTGTTGACGGTCTGTGATCAGTATTGCTTAAACTCCTTAGAAAAGTTGCAATCTCAAAATATGCTGTGGATACGGTGAACGCCCCCTGAGTTTTACATTCACCATTACATTACATATTTTGTACTGTCCCAGCCAAATGCCCACAAAAACAGTGTTTCCCCAATTTCATGCAATTTTTATGAGGTCTCAACAATAACATAAAATTGGGGTTTTACTGTAATGATAATCAGGGAATTATATTAGTTTATGTCAGATTTGAGGTACTTACAGTGGCAGGTGTTGAAGATTATTTTCTTAAAAAGGTATGGGAGGTGGAGATGGTAGGTCCCTTAAAAATGACACCTGATCCCAGAACAAAGTAGTTTTCATTAATATGTTTGAGCCGTATGTAACACCTATCAAAGAAACTGTTATGTCTGTTAAGTAATGTAATGAACATATATTATGTTACAGTGTCTAACAACAGAATGGTGATGGTTTATTTAAGGAACAAAGTGGGGAGGTTGGGAATGATATGGGTGCAGAGTAGCCATAGAGTGAAACTGTCAATTAGGAAGGAAAGTACTGGGGACATGTCAACACTGACAGCCCATAAAAGGCTTCCCTGGAGGAAAACAAATCATTATAAGTGGAACCTTATTAACACCCAGCACTCATTGAAATTTTTTAATAGAGAAATATTTAAACTGTGCTTTTGCTGTATTAAAAATTCCACAGGACATGTTAATAAATGTATGAAATTTATCGAGATACTTTATTGTGGTAATGACATACAAACTGTTAACCGACAGCAAGTGATCACACTTCTTGTCACTTACAACCTGCGACCTCGCCGTCCTCCCTTCCGTCTTGTTGAATCAGAGGGAATTGGAGTTACATCTTCAATACGGCCAATCTTCATGGCAGAACGTGCTAATGCCCGCAGGGCTGACTGTGCTCCAGGGCCTGGAGTTTTTGTTTTGTTTCCCCCGGTTGCTCGCAGCTTGATGTGCAGAGCAGTGATTCCCAGAGATTTGCATTTCTCTGCAACATCCTGCATTTAAAAAAAATTAAATTTGGCAAAACAGATTTTATTTGAGTGAAGAAAGAGCACCGACTGAGCACATCTGAGAACAATGTTCTGATGAAGCACAAAAGGAATGACGAGAATTATGCAATGGAAGACTGCCAAGTTCTTGCATGGATCTGTTGAATAAACATGCAACACTAATCCAAATTCCAAAGTTTAGCTATTTTAACCATTTTATACATTAATCTATCAGAATACAATAAAATGAAATGTGTATAAAAGTAATTTCCATCACACCAATAATATTAGTATACAGATACACAAAAATGTCTATAGAGGAGCCATGTTTTATGGCATTTACTTTCTCATACACACACACACACACATATACACAGTTATAATTCATGAATATTATTGTCAGTATGGAAATCGTTACGCAGGTCCTATTCTAATGAAGAATGGTTATTTCTCTGTGAATTCCCTAAATCAGAACTCCGTATGATGCCACGAATGACACCCACTTATGACCTTTGTGCAAAGAAGCCGTGAAAGATGATTGGAATTGGTTAACTGACCTGGGCAGCCAACATTGCAGCATATGGCGATGCTTCATCTCTGTCGGCTTTCACCTTCATGCCGCCAGTGACTCGTGCAATGGTTTCTCTGGGAAATCAATTTAACATGTAATATTAAAGAGAGACAGCTTTCTGAAGTCTAAAACACTTCTGCTTACAGATCTGCGTGCCGAGTCCTCATAGCACCACTGTGTGTGTCTATGTTTTACATGTTAAAGGATCAAACCAAATGTCAGTTATGTCCATTCAGACAAGCCACATTTTTAATTGTCTTTCTCAGTGGGCTGCAATTGGGGTACATTTTAAGTTATTATCTAGACAGTGTCACAGAACTGTCCATACATGAAGCTCTTCATGACCTTATGCACTATACAAATATTTTTAATTTATATTTTTTTTCTGATATTTTCACTCTCAATCTCAGATTGTTAACCCCTGCTAACCTTGCAGAACACAATTCAACAGTGTAAATCCTATTATACTACCTAATGTTACTGTCCTGATTTACCTGTATGTAAGAACAGGTTGTGCCACTGTCTTATGCAGTTCTGGGTATACTTAAGGGATTGACTGTTAAAGGTCCTCCTACTATACCATTTATACTCTGGGAATTAACAAAAGCAGTCTCTTCATCTGCAGTATCATGTGGTGTGGTGAAACCACAAACATGGAAGGACACTAATCATTTATCAACCTTGACTGAATTAATAAACACGTAATCATGGCGTAAAACATTCACTATAGCAACCTCAACACTTATCCATTCTCTGACACATTCAGTAACAGAACCAACAGTGGCACAATTACAGGACCTGTGGTAACGTTCCATAGAAACTTCAAATTCCATCAACTGTGTTGTAATGAATAGCTTGGCTTATGAACAACAGTACTGAAGAACAAATAACACAATTCTGCCCATTCCTGATTGGGTAACTCATCATAGTGGATCACTAATAATTATGAATTCTGAACCACATATTCACAGATTACTATTAGGTCTGAAATTACTGTGCAATATCCAGAAAATTTATGAAGTCAGAATTGGGCACAAAGTCCCACATGCACCTAAAATAAAATACAATGCAGTGCCCAACGCAAATATTCTATTACATATGAAGAGCACACGCGCTCTTCCTTACAAAGTACTCTTTAAAAATACAAACCTGCCTGACAAATCGGTAACATGCACAAACGTGTCATTGAAACTAGCAAAAATGTGTGCCACTCCAAAAACAACTTCTCCTTCCCGCACCTGTGGCCCTAAGGATACTTGGACTTGCTCCTGTTGAACTTTTCCCTTTCTGGGTGCCATTACGGACTTTCATGGAAATGAAAGAAAACAAAATGTTAGCTTCAATGTTGTCCGGCCAATAGAGTAATCATCGACATGGACGTCACATTGTGATATCCACTTTCATCCAATACTACGTTATGTTTTGTTAATAAGAAACAAGTCTCGGTACAAGAAAATTAACCAGTGATTTATAATATTTGTACGTTTTACGTACAGGGATCTTCAAACAAAAAATGCAAATATATTTATTTACCACTCCACCTTCTCAACGCCACGAAAAGGTTGAAACAGGATACGAAGAGACGTATCGATCTCTCTCAGCTGTGGTAGACTTCCGGTCGTTGATTGACTACCTCAAAGTTGCTAGACGACACAGTACTCTATAGTGTTTGTAAGCGGCGCACTCTGCTGGTCACACTAAACAACTACGCTTATCGATCTGGCGAATGAAAGACTGTGTTCATGGATCCAACGGGTTCGGGGGGGGAGGGGGGGCATCAGGCTCTGTAACATAAATGCTTTATTAACATATATGAAATTAAGATGTAATGTAATAAAGCTGCTGAACTCACCAGCAACGTGTAACTAATTTTAGGCAAGCATAAAACATTCTGGAGTCTCGACTGTGTACCGAATACAACGTCGGTGCATCAAGTAATAGAGACTGTCCTGTAATCGTTAAATAAAATAATGAATCAATGCTTTGCACAGTTCAGCGCTGTCCGCCATATTTGTTGTTGTCTTGATGGGGTAGGGTAAGCTCTAAAGTGCTCGGGTTGGATGGTTGTGCAGGGAAGGCTTGTGCAAAGACGTATCGCGATGAAAGTGTATGTGGTGAATGACGCTTTGTATTGTTATGTATCGTGTCTTTGACGTGACTATTTATATTAGTGTTAGAAGTGTACCTTTGTGATTGCATCTGATAGACGTTTAGGCCAGAAGGTCTGTGGCCTCCAGTTCGTGACCGCGAGTGACCCGCCAATCTATGGGTCAAGGTAGACGTCAGTATTTCGGTGTGTATTTTGAAAAATAATAGCCGTCAACCTGGCTGGCAGTCCTGGTGTGGGGGATGACCCCGCGACGATGTTGGATTGGGAGGAGGCGGATAGATTTTCTTTTGAGGATTCGGATAGGTTTGAAGAAGATTCGCTATGCAGTTGGAGCAGTGAACCAGAATCTTTGTGTAACAACTGGCGAGGATGGAAACGACCAACTCTGGGCTCTGGTACATTCGGACCTTCGAAAAGATCAACAGAAGGTATTTTTCAGAAATGATTTGAATATGGGCAGTGATTTCAAAACAACCTTTTTAATGTATGAAGTAGTTTCTTTGTTTTGAAAGGGTATACCTCCGAGACGGCTAACATTTTATTCGTTGACCGACGCTACATCCATTCGTATTTTGTACCGTCGTTTATAGTCGCATTACAATCATCAATTTCGTATATCGACGCATAAAGTGCAGTGACATTTGTATGAAATACGTTGGTTGCTAGTGAGGAAAACGGAAATATGCTCGTTGTGTGAGAGGGTTAAGATGTTGCTTTTGAGATTTTTGGTGGCAGTAGCTGATACATTTATGCACTGTTGCTTTTATTTGGATTATTGCAAACGTGTCTTCATTTCACAATGATTTTAAGGGATAGACATTATTATCTGACAGCTTGCCGAATGCAATTACATTTCACATGCAACTTACCGTATGTGGTACCCTATAATTTGTAAGAGTCGAACGAAGCAATGCTTGCCAACCTTGTTTGTTGAGATGTATGAGTCTACAGCACTATCAGCTTACACTGAACATAAACACTTTAAATGTAGAATGGTACTCGAGTACCTGTGTATAGTTAATCTGGGTGGTAGTGTGTGGACTGGATTCGTCTGGTTTGGGATAATAATTAACCTTGGATTTTAAAAAGCGCTGGGATTTTCTTTGTTTGTTTTTGGGGTGGGGGGCTAGGATCAGACTTCATCTCTTTAAGGCATAGGCTAGAAAATTCTTACCGTTTTATGGATTGGTTCTGCAGCTGTTGGCTTAAATATTATTCCTGCTGGCATTTTCTGCATTTTGTGCTCACCAGCATTGTTTTGTTTGGTATGTACTGATCAACTGTAATGTGAAGGGAAGAAATGTTGTTCAGGTTCTTTGTGTGCTCCATTGAGTGTAGTTAGAGTGTTTGAATGAACGCAGTACAAATTTCAGTGTTGTAGGCATATAGCAGAATATATTGTGGATCATGATCCATTTGTAGAAATCCGACAATAACGGCCATTTTCAGAAAGATACAGGATCTCAAAGCATTGATGAGACAGATGAAGTACATTTGTACTTGGATCATTTGTGATGCTGGCTTGCATTTTTATTTTGTTGATCACTGTTCTTATGTCAAAGACAGAAATTTTAGTAATGGTGTGGACAGGGATAAGTTAGAGGCATCTGAATTGTTTGCTGGCTCTTTTAACCCTCCCCTTTCTCTGGAATTTTTGTATTGTCTTTTTGTGCATCCCAGTACTTTGTTCAGCATTATTTTTTATTTGACCCTTGGAGGTAATGGGCTTGGATATTTTGATCTTTTACTGAAGATAGCAGGGGTCACCAACCAAAATGCTGATGCAGCCATCACGCCCATTTCATGTGACTCAAAGATGCCTCATAATAAGCTGAGAAAGATTGTTTCATGAACCATTAAGTATTGTAAAAAATGAAAAGTAGAGAAATTATGTTACTGGTGTCTTAAGCAGCACATTAATTTTACTAAAGGTTAGTATCTAAAAATTTAAGTGCCACATTTTTCAATGAAATTTACTCAGGCAGACAGGTGTGTCGAGATGCGAAGGTTTCTCAAAGTTTCAGGGACTGACTCTGTCCCCATCTTTAGGGTGTTGCTGGTGGCTTGGTAGATCTAAAATACACTCAAGATGGGGGCAGAGTCAGTTCCTGAAATGCCGGGAAACCTTCACATCTTGACGTGGCTGTCTCCCTTAGAATATTGAATTGAATTCTGTCACTGCAAAGCTTCAAGACTTACATCACATTTTTACTGACTGTGATCAGAATGTTTCACGATCTTTAAATATGGTAGGAAGCCTTTATTTGGTGGTGTTTTGTGTATAAGCATGAATAGAACATGAATGCAGTGTGTAATGTTAGAGATGTAAGGAGATATTGAAGGAATGGAAAGTTGATGACAAGTTTTATTGATGAATGGAGCGCCAAATACTTCTTTTTAGAAAGTTCAGGTGTATTGGATTATCTTAATTGTAGGGGAGAAATATTTGTATTATTAAAGGATATAGTGTCAAACACTATTATGAGAAAGATCATAAAGGAAAAGGGAAATTGATATCAGCGAGTTGAGTTTGTTGGATTGGTCAACAAAAGGTATAGAAACAAAACAATCATAACCATTTGATTGAATGTGCTATTTCTATAGTGTCAGAAATAATTGCAGAAGATGAAGGGCCATTTATAGAGTCTGAATGTGTGAATTATTTGTTAGCTATAGCTGAAGATCTCTGTCCAGATAAGCAAAGAAATTTTCAAGACAGCTACACCACTCTGACTTGTACAAGGTGTATGCAGGAACTGGAAAGACTTTATTTGGAGGCAAACACTTTTGATTGTTAATGCATTCATACTGAATGAAAACAGTGACATCTCAGACCCTGGACAATAGATATTTATTTGTGACATTAATATTGCCTTTCATGTGTATAAAGAGCTTACTAGTTTATGCAGCTTAAAGGGTACTAATCTGATGGGGATTTGTTCATGACAGTAAAGGAAACAATTTTTTTTTTTATTTGGCTGGGAAAAATTGACATGTGTGAAACTGATGGTTGCAGATATATCTCTAAGACTGGCATGGTTGGATGAAACTGTAAGGAAGTTGTGCACATGAGCTGTGACAGTCTGGTGATGTTACGAAGACGGGTGTACAAAGTTGCAAGGTTGCAGTGTTGACAAAATTTCATGTGGTGGCACCTATTTTTGGGCCCTCAGAATGGAATTTATTTCATGTCACCCTTGTGACACCTAGAATTTTGAGATTAATTGACTTTTTAATCATTCCTTTTCATTAAATTGAGGTAAACAAGAAAGTAGTTACTGAGTTGAATATGAAATTCCTTTCTGTATGTGGAACAAGAAGGTTCATGAATAAGATGAGTTTAGTCTTTGTGGCTGTGATGCCATGTAATTTGGCAGGTAGATACCTGTGCACATACCACAGTATGTGATATCACATCAGTGAAGACTGATCTTGATTTTCATTGGTATGAGAACCTCACAATGGGCAGTAAAATTTACAAAATCTAAATTTTGCTCCTGCTTTCTTTGCTGTTACTGTTGTTGTTGTTGTTATTATTATTATTATTATTATTATTATTATTTATCACCTTTATGCAGGGTATTTACAAGTACATACCTGAAAAAAAAAACATGTTTGTAGTGTTGCAGCTGTTCTGTATTTACATTTTTTGCTGCACATAATGTTGTTTCGCGCATGAAATATGTCTGGTACATTCACATTAATGGTTTCCAAAGTATGTGTGCAGTGAACAACATGGCTGGTTTTTGTAGCCTTTGATTGTTGTTGTTGTTGTAATTATTATTGGAGATGTGGTGGTGGTAGTAGTAGTAGTAGTAGTAGTAGTAGTAGCAGCAGTAGCAGAAGTGGTGTTATGTCATCAATCTGAAATGATAACAGTAGTTTTCATTGTATGTGGTGTTTGATGATCATCATCATCATCAGCCAATTCTAGGTTCAATGAAAACCACAGTTTTCATTTAATACTACTACTACTAGGAATAATAATAATAATAATTTTTATAGTTGCTGGTTCACAGTCACATCCAAGTAAAGAATTGAAACATGTTCATATATATTTACATTTATGATCATTGAGATTAAAGCCTTTCTTGTCTTCTGCATTTGGTTGTTAAATAATGAATTCACGATGAGTTAAGGATTTATGTTGAAAGTGAAATGCACACATGTGTCAGCCAGATGAAAAGAGACAATGCTTTTACATCGATAGACTGTAGTGAAAGGATGGCAAAACAGAGAGAGGGCTTAGGCAAGAAACAGAGTTGTGTACATACAGTGTAACTTTTAGTACTTTGAAACTTGGAATTTACCTGCAAAATATGCAAAAATGAAGTTCCTGTGACTCAGAAAACCCTAAATTTCTGTAACAAGGAGAAATTGGTTAGTACTGTTTATTCTAAGTTATAGGAAACACATAATAACTCTGTGTGGGCCCATTGTTGAGTTTTTGGATGTAAAATGAGGTGGTAAGTAAACACTGCATTTGAAGAGTTAAGCATAGTTCTGTTTGAGTAATGACCCATCATTTGCCTAGTGTCCAGTGCAACTCAGTTTACTGAATTCACACATTCGTCCTATAGTGTATTTACATTTCAGTAGTATAAAGCACTTTTTAACCAGAAATTATTGTTGATTAGAGAATGGTAGTTAATGGTTAATATATACCAAAATGATGATTTATTCAGACAGTAAAACCAACAAATGCACTAATATTAAAATTATATTTTCTTTACAGAATGTGTCATAACCCCAACATGTTTCGATCTATCTTGATCATCTTCAGGGAGTTACCATCAATAAAGCCTATTTAAAACAAAATAGATGGATTATTAAATTCATTAATATTTGTGCTTAAAATGTTGGTATATATTATACATTTCGTTTGCAGTAGTGCAGAATTGGTCCATAAGATGCAGAAACTGCAACCTCCACATCTTATGGACCAGGCTGTATTGATGTTAAGTAACTCCCTGTAGATGATCAAGGTAGATAGAAACATGTCAGAGTTATGACAAATTGTGTGTACAATATATAATTTTAACATAAGTGCATTTGTTGGTTTTATCGTATGAATTCTTTATTAACCCTTATCCTGCTAACGTGGAGAATATGGTGAGCTCCTAATGATGCCAGCAAACGGCAGATGGGACTTAACGGCGTTTAAAGGGTTAACGCACGGACGCCTATAACTTTAAGGATGATTCATATTTTTGTTACTCAGAAACCCATTTTGACTTGCTTTAAGTAGGATATATAGTGTGATTCTGGTGCAGGCTGATTGTGAATTGTGTTTTGAACAACTGTGGAAGGGAACTGTTAGAGGCCAGTTGAAATGTGATGGCACACGCGCAGAAACCAGACTTCTTCTTTCGGCGAAACAGACGAGTCCAATTAAATCGGCGGGGGCATCAGTTCAGTCGACTACTGGCAGCCGAGGTGTGCGCATCAGCGGTAGTAATGCTGGATACACCATGTTCCGAGGTAGTGTGAAGGGTACTGGCTACCCACTCCATT
>Ga0123355_10003014_pt1 | contig 24000 bp, 22 predicted proteins | sample TergutEmb28metaG_3_FD_89872 | JGI IMG/M metagenome (GOLD analysis project Ga0123355, IMG submission 89872) | Embiratermes neotenicus P1 segment gut microbial communities from Petit-Saut dam, French Guiana - Emb289 P1 | ecosystem: Host-associated > Arthropoda: Insects > Digestive system > Gut ... | reverse complement strand
TTTAGAGGGGGAGGGGACTTTTAAATCCCGAGCGCTTTGGAGCGTTAGGGAGGGGAAAGGGTTAATATCAGTACAGGCATAATTTTTATTTGTAGAGGCTGCTACTGCTGCTGCGGCTGCTGCTGCTGCTGCTGCTGCTGCTGCTACTACTACTACTACTACTACTACTACTACTACTACTACTACTACTACTACTACTACTACTACTACTACTACCACCACCACCACCACCACCACCACCACCACCACCACCACCACTATTACTACTTGTTGTCATTTTCATCATTGTTGTTCTTGTTGGGGGTAGTGGTTGGTGGTTTATGTGGTGGTGGTGGTGATAGTTGTAGATGTCATTATTGTCACCTCCATTGTCATTGCTGCTGCTATTGCACCATCACAATTTTTGCAATTTTTGATTTGTAAAAAATATCTGTATGAAATTTGAATATACAATTATTACCACATTTATGCAAAGGTAAGATGCTGCTACACAAATACTTATACAGAATGTGTTTAACTTTGTGCATGATTATAAGGTGACCCACCATTTTTCAAATGGTGAATTAGAAAAAAACTTCTTGTCTTATATTCAGGTAAACATAGTGTATTTTCCTTTTCCACATGTCACATGCCTTGCTCCAGTGACTCATTATCACTATCAAATTAAAAAGGAGGTAAATGCAGATTTCATGGAGTTGCAATTTTGATATTTTACATACTTCCAAAATTTTCTCAACAGAAATTTCAAATGTATTTTCTCAAATCAGTCTTATTCGCAACATATAACAGGATAAAACAGTCAACATATTTTGGCTGTTAAGCCATCACCAGACCTCTTCTTGAGAACAGTAAAAAGATACTACTACTGCAATAGGTATGAGATCTGCATGTTTGCGATGTAATAGTACATTGCGAATATTTCCAAAGAAAATTTCTTAAACATTTTTTTACACATGAAACCTTGATAACAAAATGTATTAATATTTAACTTAGAGGTAAATATCAAATAACCCTTTCTATCTTAATGTTACATATTCACAGATTTTATTATCAAGGCTTTTTATGTAGAAAATGTTTAAGAAATCTCCACATTTACGGTGTAATAATACAATGTAAATGTGGGGATGTCATGCTTATTGCAGTATTAGTATCTTTTTCATGTTCTCAAAAAGGCCTGTTGGTGGCTTGGATAACCAAAACATGTTGCCTTTTGTGTCCCCTTCTGGACCTTCATGGCCTGTTCTAGGGTGAACTTTACCTTTTTATTTGTTTATATTTTTATATTTTGAGAATATATATCTGCACTTGAAAACACATTGGGGGATGTATCTTCTCAAAAAAAATATAAATCACATATTTGTTTAAAATGTTACTATAGGTCATTTCATAACTGAAGATTTAAATTATGCTAGTATTGCTCCCATGCCACAGTCTCACCCTGGAGTCTGTTGTGACATATATTTTGTATGGTTTTTGTAAGCTGTTTGACTGGTGGCCTAACACCTTAAATTAAGGCTTGGCTGTATTCTGCATCTTCTGTGATTCGTCCACATTTTTCTGTTGTTATTGGATATTATATTCATAATCTCTCCAGGAATCAAGAATTTTACATGTTTGGTATTAAAATTATGCTATTTGCTTTGATAGAACATTGTGTTATTTGATTTCAGGCAGATAGTTCACAGCAGAGTGATGCCCACAAGACACCTAGTGAAACTAGTGAGGGCCCTACACCATGCAAACAGGCAAGGAAACATAAAAAGCATGTACATCATGATGTGGCAGATGCTGGCAGTTCCGATGGTAAGTGCAGATCCTAGTATCAGCTATGGAGTGCTCAAATTTCAGTTCAGAGTATGTTCAGCACACAGCTTATTGTTTGTATTTAAAATTTTGGATATTTGAAACTTCTTTGCATTGAATCCAGCCAAGTTCTGGGTCAGACATGAACCTTCAAATAAGGAAGGATTTGGAATAACGACGGTCAGTTTTGGGAGATGGAACATTCAGACAAAAGGTTACGCCAGTACCACTGTGTCTGTGAATGTAATATACTCCACCTTTGAAATGAACCTGGTAAGAAGTCAGCTTCTAAATCGTTTGAGCTATGGCACATCCTGCCTTGTTATGCTGGAAAATTTAATTTTTTTTTGTTCTGCATGAAACATTCAGCATTTTACTCTGGTTCCTTCATGAATTGAGTGTGTCTGAACTAGGATGGTACAGTTTTATGTGGGCATTGTATGTAATATTAGTTATGGGCAGTACTGGAGAAATAGGTTTGAAGTTAATTGCAGGCCTCTAGAATTTTGAAAAGTGTTTTTGTTGCTGTAAATATATTACAGTACGATAAAACATGAAATTTTAGGCAGTGTCAAAGTTGAGGATTTGGACGTAGAAGAAGAAGAGGAGGAGGAGGAGGAGGAGGAAGAAGAAGAGGAAGAGGAGGATGAAGAAAAGGATGAGCATAGTGAAGGTGACACTAAGGAATTGTGTCTTGGTGTTCCCAAGTCAACAGCACAACACAAACAGGAGTAAGCATAACATTGAACATGGTAGTACTTAAAATTGGTGAATTCAACAGATAATTGACAATCTAAAAATTATAGCTACCTCTGTGCAGTCAGATAACTACATAATTGTCTGTAGAGGCTGAGGTACGTAGCATTGGATGATTCAGAAAGCTCTGTTCACCAGAAATTGACTAGTGGCCTGTTACAATTGACTGTTCTGTCAACTGTCTGCACATGCACACAGCACAAATTCCAAGAGTTCAGCCAGTAGTTTTTTTTTTGGGGGGGGGGGTTAAAAAATTATGTGGGCACCATATTATGTAAAAGTGACAAAGAGGGAGTAGATAGTGTGGCAGGGAAAATGAGACAGGATATTAGAGGACAAATTAAATGGTTAGCCTATCCATGAGGTTGCTAGGGTACAGTAAGATACACATTCTGCATAACATTCTGATATCTGGCAACCCTTTGGTCCCAGAGGTGCCAGATGTCACATCTTTTACTGTACAGCCATCTCGCACTTAATGTTAGTAATCTGTTGCTGAAAATGAGACATTCTGTGTGAAAACGCTAGCCAGAAGCTTATTTCCCATTATTTTAAACGGGAAAAGTTATGAAGCATTACAACATCATACTAAAACCCCCAACCAGTTTCCTAAAATGTCATTAAGCACTGTAAAATGCCTATGTATAAGTAACAAACTGTCATGTTAGGTTGTATAATGCATAAAACATTACTTGCCAATCAGCAGACTTGTTGTTGTTAACAAACAGTTGATTTGCATGCAGTAACATGTACAGTTTTTGGATGTAACTCAATACTTTTCCTGCACATCTTTTTGTTAAAAATGAATTGCGTTTTTGGGATGTTAATGTAAGTTTTTTTTATATATAAACATTGACTGAAAAACATTGTATATTAAGAGACAAGTACATTTTATGAAGAGTGGATACTAAAAACAAAGAGGCGTTCTATTGGAAAAATATTACCCAGGGAGATGTTCTGTTGGGTATACCTATATTATATAGTTTCAGTTAGGATAGAGTCCACATTGAGCTATTGAAATCAAAGCAATGATTCTTGGGGTTCCGCAACTACTCGTACTTGTAATTCCTTGAACAACCATGTCAGCTCTTGACTGCTGTGGGAAAACCATGTACCATGAAATAAGGGGGGGGTTCTGAAAATTTGTGATGAAGTGTTATACTGACACAGTGATTGGTTGCTTTCCAGCATCTCATTTTAGTTGAAGATTGCATCATTTCAGATGCTGGCTCTTTTCTGACATCAGGTATATATGTATATGAAATGTGCTGTGTTGGGGTCTGGGCTGTCTGAAGGACCCATTGTTATCAGAGGCAGCTTACATCCGTCTGTCTCTGTGTTCATCACATATGGATGCACATATGTTCTTTCTGTCTCTATGTTTCCAAAGAGAGAATATACATAAATTGTAACAAGTGAGTTTAGTCCTTGTGTTATTAGTATATGAAGTGTTTTGAACTGGCTTAGGATGCAGTAGAGCATATGGGATACCATAGTCATTATACTGACTGGGCTGTAGGCTGGGCGGTCTGGGATTTGAATCCCAGCAGGGGAAGAGACTTTTCCAGACCTATTTTGGGGCCCACTCAGCTTGCTGTTCGGTGGTTACTGGACAGCTCTTTTCCCAGGAGTAAAGCAGCTGGGACAAGAGGTTGACCACTCACAACCATCTAGTGGTGAAGTTAAGAATGAGTGGAGCCATACCTCCCCTTCCTGGATGTCTCTTTATAGCATATACAACTTTACCTTTCAGAATAGGGTTCAATGATCAGTTTTTGTTGTGCTAGTCATGAACCCTCATGTTTCACAGTAGGTTGTTGTTCATTGCAAAGTTTTACTTTGTGTCAGGGTTGTTGTTGCATAAATTACTGATTTTGTAATAAAAAGAGACCCATTTTTCTTTACTTATATTGCTGTGAAAAGCTCTCTTTGCACTTTGAGGTAAGGGCATGTGTAAGTAAACATTAACTTTTCCCTGATGTGTGTCGCAGGTTGCGTTCAAGTGTCAAATCAAACGACAGCTCAAAGTCATTTTGTAGAAAGCTTGATATTTTGCCCAATTCCAAATATCCTGGAGGTAAAAGGCAGACCTGTAGTGATAATGAGGCTGATGCAGATGCAGAAAAATCTGGCACAGAAGAAATTCCAGTGAAACTTAAGAAGAAAAGGAAGAAGATGTTCAGGAAGCGGACAAAGGTCAAGAAATGTGTTCAGGGTATGTGTCTGTATTGTTTTTAAATATGAGAACATTGGCTCTTTGTAAACTGTTTGCATAATTTTCTCCTGATTTTAACTGGTAGGAAAATGTGTCCCATTAGAAGTCTATCTTAGGGTTAAGAAGATTAACAAATGCTTAATCATGTGACTGTAATGGCTGAAGTAAAAGGAAATTGTGTTTCACTGAGATACATTTGTTGACAGGCTTGGTTAACATTCTTGTCACTTACATTTCTTTTAAATTCATATTAAAGGGTGAAACAAACACATTATTATTAATAATGAATTTCTAATTTTTTCTTTTAATTTTGGTGGTACTGCATACCTCTGTAATACAGAGGGAATGTATTCCTAGAAGTAATAATGATGCAAACCAAATGTTTTATAAAAATAATGCAAATTTAATGTTTCCATTGATTCTCACATGATTAGTGGATGTACGTTCCTATAGACTTGTTCGGTGTACTGTTGTAATGGAAACACTTTCCCATTAGAAATCATAATATTTCCTAAACAACCATTATGCACTGTGTGATGTGATGCAGGATGGGAATAGCTCCACTCTGCCAGCCAGCTAGCCAGGCCTTTGCATCATTTATGCCAGCCTGTGTGCTGGCCAGTGGCCAGCTAAGCATACTGTTGTCACCATTTCACACACACACACATTTATGACTGATGTTTCCTTAATAACCATTTCTATAAAAAAAAAAAAGTCATTTTGTGCCATATTTTTTGTTTATACATTTTGGGTTTGAAGTATTTTTCATATTCACCGTAAGTAAGCGATACTGTTTCAGGTAAACAGAGTCTCTGTGAGAGTGATAAGCATTGCAGAGTGAGACTGGAGGAATGTTCTGATGAAGAAGAAGAAGTTGACAGTGGCTCTGAGGAAGGTGGCACGAAAGAGGATACAAACATGCAGATCACATCTGGCACGGATAAACAGGCAGCCAAAGACTCTAAATCCAATCCACTGGAGCCAGATCAAGAAGTTCCTAATGTTCTTGTTAGGTTAGTTTTTCTTAAGATCAACACTTCATTATTTATAATCATTACCTATTGGGCTTGTCATGTTAGTTAGATATGATATGTGATTGTATGCTTATATTTTCGTACCATAATGCGTGGGTAGATCATCAGCCCTCATGATGGATGCTTGAATTTTGTGTGATATGTTGCTAGGCTTCTATTAGACTACATGATCACACACCCCAGAAGGCAGCAGTTTTCAGTTCTGTGCTAGTCTGAAAAGGGAGAAAACTTTTCATGAGGTTGAGTGGCATGATGTCAATAATAAGGAATAGTATTTTGAGTATTGTGTTGACATTTGAAGTGTAAACTGAAATTATTCTGAGGGTTGAAGATAATTTTATGTATTAACCTTTTGGTGCCGGAATTATTTTTTTTAATTTTAGCACACTCTGTATATAAAATGTGAATAATACAGGAACCAAATACGTTAGAATTATAGAACAAACTTCATTTTGAAGAGGAAAAAACGGAGAGTATATACCATGTTTAAAATATTCAGTACCTATATTTGTTGAATAAATATATAAAATGCAACATTTAGAGGTTAGCAGTGGGGTATGACCAGTATAGTCGTCGTTAGGCGTCAAAAGGTTAAAGAATGTATGATAAAAAGGTTATAATGGAAATGAGTATCTTTTTGGTGTTGCTCGTAAAAGATTTGGAGGTGTGATGGTTCATACCATTGGTAGTGCAGGCAGTTCTTGTAGTGAAATTTATTTACCTATATAAATCTTTTAATGCAATTGTACATTACTTTCCTACTAACTATGAAGGCTTTTTTTGTGGGGGTGGGAGGTGGAAGTTTGGTTGTAATAAGATATAGTGTTTCAGTCATCATCTTGAATTGTATCTAATTATGAAAAGTGGCAAACAGTCCCCCCCCCCAAGTGGAAAATTATGGCTGATGTGTGTCAGTCTTTGTATTAGCAACTGAACTGTTGGACATATGTCTTTAAAAACTTCAGGCAAATTACTTGCCAAAAGTTGGTATTGACAGTTGTGGCAGAAAGAACTACATAAATGAATGCTGTAATTCCTTTAGTAAACAAGTGCAGTTGTGTCTTACCACTGCATATTTGGTTGTTTAGTGCTCCTTGAATGGAGGACTAACAAAGGCATAGTATGATTTATTAGGAAGGGAGGGATTATGTGTGGGAGTTCCACATGTTATATTTCACAGGTGAAGAAAGGACAGTACCACTCTCTAAACAACTCTTTCATTCAGGATTTTCTTTTTTTGTTGTTTGTCATGTACGTTTGACAGTTACAGTTAGGATGTATTTCTCATAAATGTCTTTCTATCTTGGGGACAATCTTTTAATAGCGTGTAATGTGTCCAAAATTTGTGTACGCTTATGGTTTGCTGTTTGTATGAAATGGGTATTTTTTGTGCCTTAGTGGAGTAGTTGGGGAAGATGTGGACTGGATTCATCCAGCCTTAGTTGAGAACAAGTGGCAGGCCATTCTGAACGTGGTAATGACTGTTCAGGTTACTTAAAATATGGAGAAACTCTTGACTAGCTAGGACTTTAAGATTCCCAACAGGAGTCTAATGCATGTAGTTTCCATACCTGTAGGTGCAGTCATGGGGGAAACATTTTTTTCTAACAAACTGTGTGAATTGGTCATGAAGTAGGGCACCCTAGTTATAAAAGTCACAGCTGAAAGTGTTGTGAAGTTGGAATATGTGGACCCAACCACACAGAGTATTGCAGCTGAAGGTGTTACTGATTTCTTTATGAGCTTTGCTGCTTTTCTGACAGCTGGATCTTGGCAATGCCTGGATATGCAGGCATGCTACGGACATTGCTAGTTTTATTTGTATTTGTTAGTGACTCATTTTCTAGGTTTGAAATGGCACTCTTAAGGGTAATTCAGGATCATACTTATAACTGAATGGCGAATTCGTTTGGCAAGGAGCTCTGAAGCACTAAACCCTACTGAGGCAACACTTCCTCGCTCTAATATCGGTGTGCACACAAATTAAGTTTATCATTTCCACCCATCCAGCCATCTGTACGCCACCAACTGTTGACCCTGAAAAGAGTTGTTTTTGGAACTGTCACTTCCCCATTGGCTTTGTACTGGCCCTGTCCCCTGTTTCCCTTCTGTAGCTCTGATTGGTCAAAATTCCCTCTAACTTTCCTATATAACCAACATATCCTCCTCCATATTACTTCATTATCCACCTGAGTCAGATTGTCACACTGGCGATGGAGGTAGTACATTCCTGTGAGACTTCAGAACAGATCTGTACCCCACAGTGTAAAATCCCCAAAAAATAGCCATTGTTTGTTTGGGTTATCTTAGTGTCTTCCATTCTACATGTCTGCATTAGCGAGATGTTTTATATCATATGACTTTCAGGGAAGGAAGTACAGAACTTATTCAGTTGTTGGATGAACATTCACACGATAGTTCTCATGACTCAACTCAGGGAGGTGTGATGATTGAACTAGCAGGCTTAGTTCAAGGCTCAGAGTTTCGTCACAGTTCTCCTCATGAGATCCATGAGTGTCGTCCTTATATTAGAAACTTCCAGGCTCACAGGTAAACTGCAGCATGTTTTGAAAGTAGTTGCACTTTATGTGTAGTGTTCTTCCATTATTACATAAAATTCTCTGGGAACTCCACCACCACGGTGTTATATTCAGTTTTTTAACCTCCTCTTCAGTATTGCACTTCCTTCATGGGACCAGTTATTCTGTTCGAGTGTATATGTATCCTTGTTTGTCAGATGGTAAAATTAATAAAAAAAATATGTAATTAGCACACACTGGGATGTGAAAGTTGACTGTGGGGAAGCACAAGTCACTTCTTTTGTTTATATGCAGTTTGAACATACAATAAATGGACTTCAGATTTGGTAAAATATTCCTGCATTTCTAAAAGTTGACCATTTCCGAGTTTATTCTTGTGAACAGAGATTAATTGTAATTGTTTGTATTTATTCATATGGAAGAGAAAGAAGAGAGGTGAAGGATGAACTTAAGGTCATTGTTAAAAAGACTGTAAAGATGCAAATTGGATAGTCTTGGAGTGTGTACACTGACAGTCTGACAGTGTTAAATCTTAAGGTCAGTTACCAGTTATCCATATCCACCTCTACCCAAGATATTCCTTTCTTAGGAAGAGGTTTATAGTGTAGAAGCTTCACTAAAATGATGTAGTAACTTTCTCTGATATCCGTAAGTTGAATGTTAGCCTGTGACTTCATTGAAGGACAGTCATGCATAATTGTTTTGTACTGACACATTTCTTTACTCCTTTAGGGAACTGATGGATGAAATGATGAGTGGAGAAGAAGGTAGCTATTCATCTCGAATGAGTAACAAGTCTGAGAAGAACATGGCAGATTTTGATGGAGAGGAATCGGGTTGTGATGATGAACTGGTGCAGCTGGCAGCACAGGTACAGTATGTTCTGGCATTAAAGATTGTCACTGATTTTAAAATTGTTTTAAATTTATTAATTTTATGGCACCATATCTCATAATATTTAGCTCTGGTGGTAATGTAATTGGAGAATGATGAATGTAGAATTATTTGGACGTAAGCAGTCATACTCTTAAGATTCTAACGTAGCATTTGTGTGATAAAACTGAGAATACCCAAGAAATACATCAGTCAAGATAGCTGGTTTCCCAGGCAGTTCCTGAGCACATGTTCACAGCATTACTACTGTACCAAATTGCTCAGTAGATTTGTATTGATATCTATTTTTTGTCTTAAAATGAGCCAATAAATAACCTGACATTTGGCAGCTGTTTTGAACCAGAATTTGTAGACTGGCATAGATTAAGCTGCGGTGCAGATAATCACTCCAAGACATTGACAAAGAGCTTATGGTTTGCTTCCTTCATAGGCTCATCTCTCTCCACACACACTTCCACAGCATTTAAGCAATATGGCTTTTCATTCGAGATTCCATCAACCAAAGTTGCCAAGCAGACCAGGAATTCATGAGGTGACTCGAATCTGCTCACAGTTCAAGATAGAGAATGTCTGTAAACCTGGAAGCACTCTTTTGTGGGATTTGTTACAGGATGACAAAATTGTAAGTATTTGTGTTGGTAATCTTGGTAGAGTCATACACAATGGTTATTGACAGCAAGGAATCCAGATTTAAAGTATCCTGTTATCTTGTTTTGAATTTCATTCCAGACAGAAGCACCGATCTTGCATGTTACGAGCGTGATGTCAAAAGAAATGCACAGAACGCAATACCTACAGAATAGAACACCAGATGTGCAGGAAAGTGTTATAGTCCTTCAGTGTAGTCCCCCTTCTGTCGAATGACTACATCCCAATGTTTTGGAAGGTCCATGATACCCGTCAGGTCTGTAGAAGAGTTGAGCTGTCTGACACGTCAGGTAATGGAGGCAGATAGGTCCTCCAGCGTAGAGAAACGCACACCACGCATGTAAATTTTCAATTTTGTGAACAGGTCGAAGTCCAGGGGACTCATGTCGGGGCTGTAGGGCGGATGGGGTAGCATCCCCCAGCTGTATCTGTCCAACAATTCATGGACAACCTTACCAATGTGGGGCCGAGTGTTGTCATGCAAAATCAAGACACCGTTTTCCAGCAAGTCTGGCCTGTTCACGTGCATCTTAAGCTTCAGTTTCTGCAAAAATTGACAGTAGTAGGCCACAGTTACAGTCGTACCACTCGGTACCCTGTCAGTCCTGATCACACCTCTACAATCGTATGCAAAAATCATCATCTGTTTCACGTTCGATTGGGCCCTCTTGAATTTTTTCGGCCTCGGGGAACCTTTGCCTCTCCACTCACTGGACTGAGATTTCAATTCAGGCTCAAAATCCCGGATCCAGGTTTCGTCAGTAGCAACCACCTTTTGGAGAAATTTGTTCCCTTCTTCACGAAATCTGCGCAACAATTGTGCAATTTCAACACGTCGACACTTTTGTTCCTCACTGAGGTCATGCAGAACCCACCGGGCGGCAATTTGATGTTTGTGCAAGCGTTCAGTCAAAATGCGGTGGGCAGATGCTCGCGAAATTCCAGCACAATGTGCAATTTCTTCACATGTCATTCTGCGGTCTTCTTCCAGGATTTGAAGCACACGTTCCACACTTTCGTCATCAGTTGACTTTTGGGGTCGTCATAACTTCGGGTCGTTCTCTATGCTCAACCTTCCCTCACAAAAGCGTTGAGCCCAGCGTGAAATTGTGCTTTGGTCAACAGTTTCCACACCACACACTTCCATCAGCGAACTGTGGATCTCCGTTGGAGTTTTCCCACGTAATGTTTCAATTTTGATGTACGCGCGCTGATCGTCATTAGTCACAGGACCTGAGACACGAACAGCCGCCATTTCAATGCTCTGTCGTTTCTAAGTGCACACACCTCCAGAGACAAATTACACTGCAATAGCTGCCAGAAGTTCTCCAGTACAACTGCTGAAATGGCGGGAAAGATTGCATCATTACTTACCCAGTGTTGCCAACGTGTGCATTTCTTTTGAGATCACCCTCGTATAATGCAAGACAGAGATACTAAGTTTAATGTTAATATTCCGTGAACCAAATTTACTGTCATGAGTGTTCACCACATTTACCTGACTGTGAGATGTGATGGTTTGTCATTTTCATATACTAAAATACATTAAGTATCACCTTGAGAGGAATGTGAGAAATATGTATCTGGCAGCTGCTGTTACGTACCTTAGAAATGATATATTTATACATTTTGGTATAGTAACTTTTCCAAGACAGCAGTAGAATTTCTGTAATGTGACAACCTTATATGCAATTTATCCATCTGTCTATTTTTTCAAGCTCTGAGAAGTGCCTGGTTTTGATTGTGTCAGCATCCTTCAAGCATAAGTGACAGTTCCATGTGGGTGGTATGTCGAAGTAACTGATATTGAATTAATGAGGTTTTCTGTAATGGTCGTAATATATGCTACAGTTGTGTTTCATCAAGAGAAACAGTATTTACATAACCAGTCTGGAGTAAGGAGGACAGGCAAGAAGGAATACTAGGTGCGGTTTTTATCAGAAAAGTGTTCTGTAGGTGTGAAGCAGGGCAATGTGGAGGTGCGGAAAGGAAAAAGAGGAAGTTTATGTTGGAAATTTGTACATATGGATTTTATATGTGCTGCTGCTCTGCTGCTTCTGTTGTTGTTTTACTTACAATTTTCCCTTGGAAGTGGGAGGAGGGGGTGGTCTTGTAGTTAGGTAAATAATATTTAGAATTTATTGTGATTTCATGTTGCGTTTGAAACTTACTCATTGTTACCTCTGAAATAGTATTTATTGCATTAATGTTGAAAAACTGATTGTAACCTGTGTGGAAATTTTCAAACAGATTCTGAACCTTTTGTCCATGTTTTTTATTGCATATACTGGTACATCATGCCATGCAAACTGGCATGTAAAGGTGTGTGAACAGTAATTAACAATCTTTGCAGATAATAAGGTAAACATGTTTTAATGCTTCTGTTTTTTCAGGCTCAGCTAGGTGAGGGGTTGGCATTGGAAGCTGAAAAGGCTCTGTGTAATTTATTGTGTTTTAATACTGAAAGATTAATTAGAATGAAGTTTATAGAAGGATGCCTTGAAAACCTAGCTAACAATCGGTAAGTACTCTGACTTTCCAATTTGCCATCTCCCATGTTTCAAATTTGTTTCTTGAGATCCAGTATTATTTTCCTTCCATCTCCATTATGTGAGAGGTTTTATCACTACGGTTGTGTTCATTTCTTGTCCTCCCCACTGTAATGTTTTTGATATAATCCACTAATAGGTAAACAGCACAAATCACAAATGGTCTTGTTGTAGAACCTGCAGATGTAGCTGTGTGACATGTGGTAAGGTGAACATGTTCTGTGGAGTATTTAGTTTGTCTTAGGTACACGGCAGGGAATTTCTCTATAGTAGTTTATCCCGCAAGAATTGACAGTTTTACAATAAAATTACCCAATGACTTATTTCCTGACATGTAATATACACTCTGCCTTCTTCAGGGTTAACACTCATAGCATTCTTAATATCTTGCAGGTCCGTTGTAGTTTCTTTGAGACTGTTACCAAAGTTATTTGCATCATTTCAACAATTTCGTGGTATGGACACACATCAGATTACAACATGGGCTGAAAGAGAGCATAATATGATGCACTGCTTCTTTAACAATTTGAAGGTTTACACAAAGGAAGGGCCAAAGAGCAATCTTTATTCCCATCAGACTGAAATACAGGCACGATTGCAATTTTTAACGTCTGTGTTCTCACCTGTTGGTTCTCCTGAGAGTTTTCGGTAAGATCAATTTTAGGTTGTCATTTTATTGTACAAAGCATGGTAGGCAGTAATCCTTGAACCAAGTGGCTCATTTTCAGAAAGAAGATGCAGGCGTTCTGGGATGTGTATGCCATATTGACTGGTAAATAGTTGTGGCATTTTGGAGGCACAATTCTCCTTTGAAACATCAGTAACTGTCTACCAGTTGATATGGTGTAACATGCCAGAACACTTTAAACCTTCCTCGACACAACTGAGAGCCTCGTGTCTCACGCTGATGCATGAAATTTGGTATGAAAATTCTGTTACTAGTGGCTACGTTTCACATGTCTCTTTTACTTTCATACTATTAGTATTAGCAATGTTGTAGGTATGCAGTATGAGATGTGAGCAAAACTGGTACTAATTAATGTGTGGTCCTATGATCTTAAGGAGTGTGCAGCTACTCTCTGAAGTCAGCATTTAGCTTGTTTCCTTGGTGATAGTTCATAAAAAATTGGTGCTTTGCATGTGGTTTCTTGGATGCGGGTTGTAAATATGCTACAAATAGTAGGCCTATATCGTGTTTGCTTGTTAACAGTTACAGACAGCCTCAACCTCCTGGAACCCTCTGGGCCTGAATAGGCGTGAACAGGGATTGATTTACATTTACTTCTGTTGTGTGACTGAAACCATATTGTAGTGTGTACCATTGTTTCTGATGTGACCAATATTTAAAATTGTTAAAGAATAGTCTAAATTGTGTCTGAGCATTTTGTTTTATTTATTTATTTGCCCATTTATTGTGTTACATGTTTTTCAGCCTTAGCGTAGATCAAGTGGATACATTATGGTCATGTCTAGCTACTGATGTCCAGTGTAGTGATGAATTATTCAGTTGGCTGCTTAACCAGGCCAAGAGTAAAGAGCAGCATGCACTAGGCATGGATGCACTGAAGCATTTATACATGAAGAAATTACCATCTTTGGAACCAGAAACTATCAGCATGACAGGCCTTGGATTATTCCAGCAGCTTTGTAATCTGGCACGACTTGCAACGGCTCATCTTGAGAGCCCTGTCAAAGATGTGGATATTGTAGGCATGAATCACCTCTGGAGGATAGCACTTAGAGTTAATAATACAGGTACTATGTGAACAGAATTTCTTGTGCAGTGTTTTATATCTCCATATGTAAATATATATACTTTTTTTAACTTTTATACTTTGATGTGTATGTAGTTGTTTCTCAGTTGGTATGCTACAGCGATTCAGTGCACATGGAGGTCTGATCAAACTCTGTTGAGTTTCTACTAAGTTACTTTTTCCTTATATTTATACATGTGAAACAGCTTGAGGATTACTGGAATAATGGTAATTCAGTTTGACACAGGGACGGATTTTAGTAAAATTTATTAAGCCATTTCAGTTTTCATTTTGGTTGGGCAGTTTTAATGACCACTTGGTTTGAAGACCTACATGTTTCTCCACACCTTGAAATATAAGCTCATTACATATTTCTTGAGCAAAGAAATTTCGTACAAAAGTTGTACAAAAGATTAAAACATACAGTTTGTGTTCAGTACTTTTTTTGTGTGTTTGAGTCATGCAGGTTTTGAGACAATTAAACAAGAAGGATGCTGCATCCATTTTTTGCTTGTGTATCGAATGCTCAGCAATCCTGGTCTTCAGAACATACACAGATATTGTCAAACCCTTACTGTTGATAATAGGATATGTTTGAATGTACTGGAACATCCATTACTTTATTGAAATTCGAACTGTAATACTGTGTTTTGGTGTGGCTGTACTGTCATGATGTCATAATGGCTTGTTGAAAGATCATCACTGCAGTATAGTAACTTGTGTTCCTGGTTTATGTACCTGTGCATCGTTTGTTTTTGGCTTATGTTACAGAAATTGAATTATATGAAATACAGCGTGACACACACATTGTTAGTTCCTTGTCTATTCTGGGACAGTTGAACAAGGAAGGAAGTGCCACAGACTTGCTAGACCCCTTGTGTATTTCATTCTTAACAATAATTCAGAATGGTAACAGCAAAAATGTGTTCAGCCCCACCTCGTCCCCCCACACCACTTTTGTCGTATGTGTGAGCTGCTGTTTCTTTGTTAAATTGTTCCCTCTGTGCTTTATGTTTGTATAATATTAGTGGTATAATATGAGATCCATTTTGTTTTTAATTTATTACCAAATATGTTGTTTTTTAAATTGCAAGTTTCGGTTGTGATACATACAAACTGCATTACTTTCTGTGATGAGCTCTCCAGGAATAGACTTGTTAGCATGTTGTCCTTGAATAAAAAGTAAAAGTGTTGGCTTTTGCAGCTGTGATGCTGTGTATCTCTTGGTGTTGACAGATTTTAACAAAATGTGTTCTACAGACATGCCATTGGAGAACACCCCAACACATACTTTTTAATTCCTGCATCTGGTAATAATATGGTGGACAAGCAAATTTCTGAGACAGTAGACAGGCATGTGTTTGCAATAAATGAAGTATGCAGCATGGAACAGAACATACAATATGCACAAAATGTATGTGCACTCCATTTGAATGCATCTTCTCAATTTTGTTTTGTAATATGCTATATAAACTGATGTCACATTGACATTTTCACTATACATAGAGCCTGATCTTAACAGGGCTAGCTGCCTGTTCTTCTGTCACCTTTTACCTCAGTTAGAGAACAGACAGACATTACCTAACATAGAAGTAGATAAACATTACCTAACACAGAAATTAAATATGGAGTATTAGTGTTATGTGTTGCTCTGTGACAGATGTGAGCATGACAGCAATCCAGTATCTCAACAGTTACTATGTGGGGAGGCAGTTGGATCGTGAATCAGAATTTGTGTCTCAGTGCATGGCTCATTTGGCTGCTGCTACAGCTGACCTCGCAGAATCTGAAGAGTCAAGTCTCCTCTGTATTCAGAGGGCCCTTTTATTGCTCAAAACCCATTTGGAAACATTTAGGAAAAGGTATGTGACTATCTGAGAAGCTGGGATAACTCACTATAGTGGTTGGCCTGTGGTCTGGATGACCAGTGAACTGTGGTGCAGTCGTTAGCAAGGGTAAGGGATTTATGTCGTCTGCGTAGTGTTCAGACTGGCCGTATGGTTCAATCTTTCTCCTGTTTATTGGGTACTGGAACCTTTTTTATGGGAGTAAAGTGGCAATGGCATGAAGCTGACCACACACCTTCATTTAGTGCTGAGGTAACATTGTGTGGGTCTTTAACTAATTAACCCGTGTGCCTTCATGCATGTTCAAGGATATCTTTTTTTATGCCTGAAACAAGACTTGTGGCTACAGATTTGTTTACACTGTTTAATTTAATTCAGTTTGTATTACTTTTAATTATGTAATCAACTCTTTAGATGAAACTTGGAGTTTTTTTTTGTGGTGCTGCATTCTAACTCGGGCCTAGGCCACCACATTTTTAAGGTTTATGGATCACACACACACACACACACACAAACACCCAAGTAGGACTTACAACATGTGATCAGCTTGTCTCAGAGGATGCTGCATACACAAGAGAGGAAATCGAGCCTGCAGTCTCAGCAATCAAGCAGCCTTAGATATATACTCTAGATTGTACAGCCTCTAGGATCAGCTCTGTACTAGTTGCACAGAATACATATGACATTTGCATCTGTTTGTCATTTTAACATGACATATAGTACAAGCGCTATTATGGGTGGCATGTAGGAAAATAATGTAAGAAATTAAAAGTGAATTTATATTGATTTTTTTTAAGGTATGCGTATCACCTGCGAAGATGGGCGCTGGAAGGACAAGGAGTGGGCAGCCATGTGCAGTTGATGACAGGAGAGCGGGGTTGTGTGCCATTACGTGTGGTAATCCAACCTGCTGGCATGGCTGAGAAAGGAACACTTGAGTTACTGAGCAGTGATTATGTCGCAGACTTGCGAGCAGAAGTATCAAAATGGTGGGAGATGCTGCAAGCTAAGTGTTCCAGCGAAAAAAATAGCTCTGCCCCTACAGGCAGCACTCCTGTCTTGGGGTCACTTCTTACGGAGGGACCTATCAGAATGATCACACAGGGACAGGAACTTACAACAGAATTTGATGAGAAGACATTGCAGGAAATGGGCTTCAAGGATCTTCAGGTTTGTAGCTTTAATATTGAATTCTGGTTTAATTTTAGCTGCGACTGATACTGTATAGTGTGATAAAATCAGATATTTCCAGCCACTTGGAACATACTAAAATATGGCATGTAAGAGGTATTTAGACTATCTGGCCCTTTATTGTTTGGGAGTGAATTCAAAAGGCACAAATGATGGGACCCAGGGTAGCATAGTTGGTGTAGTAAGTCCATTGTTACTCCAGTTGTGTGTGAAGTTCAGTTTATGCCTGTCAGGGAAATGATTTATCAAAGAAATGACATTGTAGACCATACAATCATATGTAATTGTTTTGTGAAACTTTCTTCTCTATGATGTATAACTGACAGACTCTGGTAGCAGAACCCAGAGTTCCAGCAACACTAATATCACAGCCTGCAATTGGACACAGTCATAAGCAAGTTACAGTGATCTTCCATTGTCATGGATTTCCAAGTGGAAATGTATCAAAAATGTTATCTCCGTCCGGAATTCTATATGGGCTCCTGCGTCCTCCATTCTGATCGCATGACCAACCTAATGTAGCCTGCTTTTTTTGACTTTGCTGTAAGCTGACCTTTGTAAATCACAAAATTGCATGTTGTATAGTATCCTATATGGTGCATACTTAATTTGTACTAGTTTCATTAGGTTAAACTTGAGACAAGAGCATGCCACCCTTTGTGCTTTTTTTTTGAACTTGTGGTTTGTGGAGACCATGAGCATCCAAACGTTTTGGACAAAGCGCCACTATTGTTATTGTGGGCTGGTTTACAGGCTACACATGTAAAAATTACAATAAGTGGTATACTTAATTTCCTAAACTATTTAGTAATTTGTATAGTATGTACATATTTTACAGGTGTGCCTTCAGGCTGCATGTGACCCACCAGATTGGAGACGCATGGTTGAGACATTATAACTCCTCATTTTGTTTCATTTCAGTTTTAAAGTTCAGGTTACTTCATCTTAGATTTCACATAAAAATGTTTGTAAATGAGATTTGTTGCTGTATATCCATATTTCTGAAGCTTTATTAAATTATTAAACAGAACGGGAAGTACATATTTGAGGTTAAATTGTGAAGTCATACCTACTCAGAAGCTTATAGGCATTTAGCTAGTTAAGAAATTTGCTGCATTGTGGAATGTAAGATTTGTTAGCATATTCAGAAGTGCCTGCCACTTGACATTATCCTGACCTAGGTAATTACAGTCTATACTCACAGCATGTTTAAGATAATTTTAATATTATCCTTCCATTTACACATTGGTCCCATAGATGGTTTCTTTCTTCAGATTTTCCAACTGAAGTTTTATATATTTTATCTCTTCCAGAGGTCATGCTTATATGTGGACTTAAAAGAGTTTCATGTGAGTTTCATGTTTGTGCATGCATAATTTTAATGCTTTCCTTCCTCCCCACCTCTTTAAACCTCATTTCATACTGTTCTCAGGGTAAATATATAACTATTTAATGAATACAGTGGAAATTTTCTTATTGATTTTACAGATGGTATTTATATCAGTGGGAGCTTCTAGGCAGCAAAAGAAGCGTGATTCTTTAGACATTCCATCTGTTCTGCCACCACCTCCACGTGAAAGTTTGCCGACTTTGCTGCTTCTTCAACCACAGTATTTTGAACAGCTTTTCAGTTTGATGCAGACATTGAGTTCAATGAAGACTTCAGTGAAGGGTGGAGTAAGTTTTCTTGTTCGCATTGGCAGTGTTTGAAGGAAAGAGCTTGTGGTGTCATTATTACCTTCACCCATCAGTAATTTATTTTTCATATTGACATTTTTAGGATATAAATTGGTGCATCTGCTCCGCTACTTTCTCTTACTTTTAAATTTGTGAACAATTCAGGAAGAATGTATGGGAAATGTTCAACATTTTACCCACTATACATGGTAGAGATCATCTCTGTGACTTAGTAACAGATGTACAGTAAATTGTGACTTTGCCACACAAGACTGCGCAGCGTCGTAACCAAGATGGCCAGAGTATGATTAAAGTTGCTAGGTATGTACAACTACAGACTAGCTGGAACACATTTATTCCTTTAGGCAACAACAGGTCTTAGTGGAAGCCATGGTGATGACACTAGTAGTGGCAAAGTATATAGAAAAGACAAAAAGTGGCAACATAGTCCCTCATCATGCAGTAATGGCTGGCAGATGGCATGATGTAAGATGAGTGGTATAGATAAGGGCCCCATAATACCTGTGGCCAGGAGGAATGTATGTGGGTGGTGGGTCAGGGAGGCCCACAGGCATACAGAATACTAGAATTTGTTGTTGGTGTTTTCGGACTGAATGCTGTTCCTCTCACAAGGAATTATCGGCTGACACATGTTGTCATGAATATAAATAATATACAGTATTCTTGTTGGTTGTATCAGTCTGAATATATAAATAAATTTGATTAAAAATCTTGTTGTGAGATCTGGGAGGAACATCACTTATAGAAGGCCCCCAGTTATTGAGTTGTGGATTGGCCCCCAACCGGTTGTAGGTGTTACTGGGTAATAAATCTTGTGCACTTTGCTTGGAACTTGTTGCAGTTACAAATGTGATTTTGTATTGTTTCAGCTTCAAATACCTCACACCAAAGCTCAGGTTTTGTCTCGACGTGTATGGGATATCCTAACTCTTCTACCAACCAGCCCAATTCTGCTGCAGGGTTTTCAGCAGCTTGAGAATTCAGAAAATATTTCATTGCAACAGCTTCTGGATCCTGCTAGCCCTCAGAAGCTTATGTACTCTCTGTATATTGTGGAATCTCTCAGCCGACCCAATGCTTCGGTCAAAAAGAACAAATCTTCGGTATGTTCTGTCAGCTTACATAAACATACTGAGATGTTTAATGCCCTGAAGAGATATTGGTCCTTAATTTTGAGAGTTTGTTTCAATTGAAACTTCTGGAAGTATGCTGTTCAGAAAATGTAGCATGTGCGCCAAAAGACTGTTATCAGCTAGTATCTTTATTGTAATACAGCTTGCATTTGCGCACTCAGACATTTTACTAATACGCTGATGTTACATGTGTACTTACATCATGCTTTCCTTTTACTCCTGCTATTTTTAACATTCAGACTAGGCAAGAACATTACACAGACTGTTTTTCTAACAGGTTCTTGGTGGTATGTAAGGTGCTTTGAATTTGAAGACTAGCTGAGAAACTGTTAGATGTACAGTCAGGACTCTGATTCATATAGTTAGTTAGTTACTTAGTTATGTAGTTCTGCATATCTGTCCATTTGTTCATTCATCACTGGTATCGGCATTGAGTAACTTTAAAATGGCCATTTCCCACTTCCTGAATATAATGCAAAGTGGGTAAAATTCTTCTGGATGTTTTATTAGTTATGAAATTTCTTTTAAACTTTTGGTTAAAACTTTTCGCTGTCTTTTATTTGGTGCTTACTGTGCTGTAACTTTTTCATGTATTTTTTGCAGCATGTTTTCATGATCATACATTTATTTAAATTTGCATATAATCTAAAATCTTTTATTAAATTTAATTTCTGAAGTACTTCTGTTCTTTCTGATTGAACTGTATGATCTGCATATAGCATGATTGGTGTTCTCTTACCTTGTCCTGTTACCATGGTATCTATGCTGAGTTGAAAGGCATAGAGGTTATATCATTTTGTGCCTGACCTCTGAAGTTTTATCTTTCTGTAAAGCACCTATCATAAATAAAAATGAATTTGTATAGTGAACCCCGATTTCATTTTCTCAGTTTAATGTTCTGTGGTGTTCAGTTTCTATAATCACAGTCCTATTAACTCATCATTAAATTTATATGTAAATTGTTCCTCATTGTTTATCCACATTAAATGAGGGACCTTCCCACTATATGAAAATATGTCATTAACATGGGCTTATTCAGAAGATCGTGAATTTTCGTGTCATAGTGAACAGGAAATCCTAGTCTGCTGTGACATAACAGGTCTGTTGTTTTTATAAGTAAAGATTAAAATTTTTGCAGGTGAATAACAGTCCAACCCATGAGGGAAGTAAGGATTCAACCTCGGCTGGAAATTGGAGTCAAATGTTTATACAGCAAGGTGGCTTGAGGCACCTGTTTGATATCTTCATGTCAGGTACTTCCTGCTTGTATTATGGCATATGACACACATTAATTATGTTCTTGTCATGGTGTATTCTGTTTGCCTGGGACTTAGATCTGTGGTGGTAAAATTTAATGATCACAGATTTCCATATTTCAGAATAATATTAAAGTCCATAACAGTGAACAGTGTCTTGGGCTCCCTAAGCAACATTTCAAAATGTATTCAATTTGTTTCTGATAAAATGCGGGATTTTTACTAGAATCCCCTTGCCACCTCCTCTCCCTTTTGCACTGATGAAGAAATGTCACTTTCTTTGCAAATGTGAGTTGATTCTGCAGAACATATGAAAGCCAGTACCCACCATGTAAATGGAAGCTAAAGGGCTGTGTTTATTGAAGGTTTTATTTACTCTACAGCATGCTTTATTCATTGTCCCAGCATATATTCACAGGTGATGCCATGTAACGAATAACATGATCATACAGCACCAGAATAACACACAAGGCTAGTAAAGTAAACCTTCCTTGGGCCATCCATTAGTGGCTGAGTAAAACTCTTCTAAGAATAATTACAGGCAATATTGAACATGCGAAAATAATGATATAGAGCTGCAGATGTTGTGCTCAATTGTCATTGTGTTAAACAAGATAAAACCAAAATGTGGAATCTGAAGATAAACATGCCATAAATGTTTGTGTTTCATTAACAGTAGGTATAATGTTGGTATTGCACTGAATAATTGAATAGCAGAGTGGCATTCTGTTCACCAGGGAGAAACAGGGAAGCAAGAGGGCTTTGTGGGATACCCAATGCCACCTGCTTCATCCTGTCAGGAAATGGGAAGTGGTAAGAATTGGTTCATGAAGGATGGTTTTGCAGGTGTACTGCAGAGGTCAGGTGGCGATAGCAGTGAGTGGCAGCAAGACTGCCTGGCATGTCTGCTAAAATTGCTATGCCAGTTGGGTGTGTCATCAGAGGATGGAGATGTCTTACATGATGTCTCTGATAGTCTTCGCAACAAACGAGCCAGGCGGTTTCGCAAAGGAAGCTCTGATAAACTGGTCATACCAAAACTCAATGAAGTGAGTGAAGAATCATTTACTTATAATCAAAAATATCTTGAAATACATGTGGTCCTTTTATTATGTGCTTGAGCATGGCAGCTGTCATGGGGTCTCATGTCCTTTACGGGCTACCATGCTTAGGGGCATGAGACAAGGGTCATCCTGTATATTTGAAGTTGATGTTTCCCAAAAGAAAAATAGTTATGTATTTATGAGGTGTGCTGTGTGATGTCTGTGTGCCCTGTGTGACCTGAATATATTAGCTGCTTTTTATGAAATGCAATTGAAAGGTGAAACCATTGTTGTGTTGTTGTGACAATGTAACATTTTTAAGTCCTGATTTTCACTAACTTCAACATGGGAACCATATGTGCTTTTGAGATATTTCAAGAGATTTCTTTTCATTTGGATGAATGTCTTATTTGTTTTTCTTTCAGGCAATGTTGCAGATGATGAATGTTGACTCTGTGATGCCTCAGTTAACAAGCATTCTTCATGAAGCATCTCTTCCAAGAGACCCAAACCATTATAAAACTGGATTCTGGGGAAGAGCACAGGTATGTTATTTGTTGTCAATGTTTCTTCTAGTACTGACATTTACAGCATGTCTTTTTCTAGCTATGGCATTTTAATTAAATTCCATTTACATTCTTTGATTACTTACATATTTGTGTACAATTTCTGTGTGTATCCTACATTACCATTAAAATAGATTTTCCTACAAATTCCAGGTTGTTGTATGACCAAGTGCAGGGCAAGAAGTTTTGTTACTTCAGAATTGCACTTTGACTAATAGTGTACTTACTACTTGTGTCTTGTTAATCATGCAGGTATGGGGCCAGTCATGTCTGTCATGTCCTTAGAGCTTCAAACTGAAAATGTGATATTCTGGGCCAAGCACAACCCCTGATCTAGTGTGCAGTTGCAATAACATTTTCCTGCATGTCATGATATGAGCAGGAATGACAGGCATGTATTTTTTGGCCATTTTTTTTTATTGACCTATCAGTGGTGCCACATATGAAGATGTTCAGAAGCTGATGCTACATGTTAGTGAAGCAGGAATGAAAAAATCATGATTCCATCAAGACTGTGTTCCTGCACAGTCAGCTTTCCCTGTTAGAGAACGTCTTGACATTTTTATGCAGCGGTGGATCGGTATACTCACCTGCAGCTCTTCCTTGTGGCCAGCTTGCAGTCCAGACCTGACAGCATCCGATGATGCCTTTTTGAGGTGTCCTAAAATTTTTATAAGTATAGAGGTAGCATAGCATCTTGCCTGCCCTGTATACGTGGTCTGTTCAAAAAGTATCGGACCTTAATTTTTCCCGCATAAAAAAATCAAGCACAGGAAGTGTCCATCATTGTAGATGTGGGGGGGACATTTATGCGCATGCGTGAATTTTTTCCCGCCTATAGAAAGCGTCGGTAGCCGGCAGTCAGTCGATGACTGTGTAAGTGTTGTGAACGCTCGTCGGATTGTCAGTTATTGCAAAAATGGCGGAACAACTGGAGCAGCGGTATTGCATCAAATTTTGCCAAAAGCTTGGCGATACCCAAGTGGAAACTATTTGAAAGATTCAACAGGCCCTTGGGGACGATGCCATGAGTATCACACGAATAAAAGAGTGGTACAACCGCTTCAAAGATG
>Ga0123355_10003012_pt1 | contig 24006 bp, 23 predicted proteins | sample TergutEmb28metaG_3_FD_89872 | JGI IMG/M metagenome (GOLD analysis project Ga0123355, IMG submission 89872) | Embiratermes neotenicus P1 segment gut microbial communities from Petit-Saut dam, French Guiana - Emb289 P1 | ecosystem: Host-associated > Arthropoda: Insects > Digestive system > Gut ... | reverse complement strand
CTTCAAAAACATAGCTACCAAAGGTAATTTCTTTCCATGATACAAGTTTTACACCTTTGCCTGCGTTCATAGACCTTTCACCTCCGACAATGCGCGTTTCACGCAGTTCATGTTACCTTCAATAACCTGTGGTTTGCTTGCAAATTTGCTTCTTAGTGATGATTCCATGTCGTTTAAGAAATCTTCGTCGCTCATAATGCCGGATACTTTTGCAATGGCCGCAAGCATTGGTGTGTTCGGGAAATATCTGCCGATACATTCTTCCGAAATAGTCCTTGCGTCAATAGTACATACTCTGCCTTTGTATCCGCCCAACTCTGCCCGGATTTCATCGGGTGTTTTGTGGGTGTTTACAATAATTGCACCGCTTTCTTTTAGTCCTGCGGTTAAATCCACGCATTCGATGAGCGTTTCATCTAGTACTACAACAAAATCAGGGTCGTAAATATTACTGTGAATCCTGATTTTTTTGTCGGAAATGCGGTTGTACGCCGTAATTGGCGCCCCCATGCGTTCCGGGCCGTATTCCGGGAACCCTTGAACGTATTTCCCTGTGTTAAATGCTGCTTCGGCAAGTAATTCGGATGCAGTTTTTGCACCTTGTCCACCTCTGGCATGCCAGCGAATTTCGACAACATTTGCCATTCGTCTACCTCCTAAAAGTTATTTGGTAAATATTTTGTTAGTTACAAAAAAACTGCTATTAAAACACCAACACACAGCTTAAAACAAATTTTTCGGAAAGTCAACATTTTTCCAAGGATTGCTTGTGTTTGTATATGAGCTTTCTGTTGACAATCGCACGTTATACTCGTAGCGTGTAATATTGTGAAAAGCAGAACACAAAATTGTTGTTGTGTTTATTTAAAATGGATGTATTATATGTATCAGACAATAAAACGGTCGCCTAATTTCAACTGGTCGAATTTTTCGACCAGTTGAAATGATGATGAATATAATTTTCAACTGGTCCGATTATTGGACCAGTTGAAACGATATTAAATAAAGCAAAGGAGTTGTGCAATATGAAGTTTACCAACGGCTATTGGCTAATGCGTAAAGGCGTAACCGCGTACCCCTGCACAGATGTAAGGGACGTAGAAGTAACAAACACCAATGTTACAATGTATGTAACACCATGGAAAATGTTTAACCGGGGCCAGACCTTGGGGGGCCCACTGTTAACACTTAAATTTTCTGCGCCGCAGGAAGGAATTTTGCATCTTTCTATGGAGCATTACACGGGCGAAGATAATCCCGGGCCGTTTTACCCGTATGCGGACGCAAAATGCCCGCTTGCAGTGGAAGATGGCGAAAGTGAAATGGTTATTTCAACCGGCAAGCTGGTTGCCAAAATTAAAAAAGAACCGTTTGAAATCGAGTATTACTATAATGGCAAATTCCTTACGGCGTCTGTGCCAAGGCAGCTTGCGTATATGACAACAGATGATGGCCCTTTCTGCCGCGAACGCTTACAGGCATCTGTAGACGAAAGCTTTTACGGCTTTGGCGAATATTTCACACCATTTGTAAAAAACGGACAAGTCATAGATATTTGGAACGAAGACGGCGGCACAGCTTCCGAACAAGCCTATAAAACCGTGCCCTTCTACATGTCTAACCGCGGATACGGCGTGTTTGTGAACCACCCGGAAAAAGTGAGTTTCGAAGTGTGTTCGGAGGTGGTATCCAAGGTGCAATTTTCTGTAAAAGGCGAAAGTTTAAACTACATGGTTATTGGTGGCGATACATTGGAAGATGTGCTTACCAATTACACACTGCTCATGGGACGCCCGGCATTGCCGCCGGCATGGAGTTACGGTTTGTGGCTGTCTACATCGTTTACTACAAATTATAATGAGGAAACCGTGACCAGCTTCATTGACGGCATGGCAGAGCGTGACATTCCGCTCAGTGTGTTCCATTACGATTGTTTTTGGATGAAGGAGTACCAATGGTGCGATTTTGAATGGGATCAGCGGTTCTTCCCAGACCCGGAAGGAATGCTTGCGCGTCTTAAAGAAAAAGGCTTGAAAATTTGCGTATGGATTAACCCGTACGTCGGTCAAAAGTCGCCATTGTTTGCCGAAGGTAAGGAAAAGGGATACTTGATTAAAACCCCAACAGGCGGCGTATGGCAATGGGATTTATGGCAGCCCGGCCTTGCCATTGTAGACTTTACAAACCCGGAAGCCGCAAAATGGTATCAAGACCACTTGCGCCGTTTAATGGCAATGGGCGTAGATTGCTTTAAAACAGATTTTGGGGAAAGAATACCCGTGGATGTTGTATATCATGATGGTTCCGACCCGCACAAAATGCACAATTTCTATGCGTACATCTACAATAAATATGTATTTGATGTAGTGGAAGAAGTGAAGGGCAAAGACGAGGCCGTATTGTTTGCCCGCACTGCTACGGCCGGTGCGCAGCAATTCCCAGTACACTGGGGCGGTGACTGCGATTCCAATTTTATATCCATGGCGGAAAGTTTGCGTGGCGGTTTGTCACTTTCCTTGTGTGGTTTTGGATATTGGAGCCATGACATCGGCGGCTTTGAAAACACCGCAACACCGGATGTTTACAAGCGTTGGGTAGCATTTGGGCTGTTCTCGTCACATTCCAGACTGCATGGAAATATCTCTTATCGCGTACCTTGGCTGTTTGATGACGAAGCTTCCGAAGTATTGCGCCACTTTTCCAAGCAAAAATGCGCAATGATGCCGTATATTTTTGCAAATGCCATAACTGCGCATAAAAAAGGTATACCAATGATGCGCCCGATGGTGTTAAGCTTCCAAAACGACCCCGTTTGTTCATACATGGACAGGCAATATATGTTTGGTGACAGCCTGCTTGTTGCCCCTGTGTTTAACGAAGAAGGTGCGACTAAAACCTATTTGCCCGATACCGGAAAATGGACAAATTGGGCCACAAATGCGGTTTCCGATGGCGGTAAATTTGTAGACGAAAAACATGATTATTTTAGCCTGGGGCTTTGGGTGCGCCCCAATAGCATGATAGCCATAGGAAACAACGATGCAGTTGTAGATTACGAATATGCCGAAAATCCAACACTGCACGTGTTTGAGTTAACCAATGCCGAAGCTGTAATTTACAATCCGAATGGTGAAGCGGGCTTGACGGTTAAGATAGAGCGCAATGGCGATAGTATCACGTTAAATGCGTCAGACAATCACAAAGGTTTCAGCTTAATGCTTCGCAACCTAGATGCAAAATCTAGCGAATTCGATTGCGAAAAACAAGAATTGGGTACAATTGTTAAAATTCCGGCAGGGCGTAATAGTGCAGTAATCGACGTGAAATAGCGCAATTAAATAGCAAAAAATACAAAGCGAGAGCGGCTTGTGAATGTTTCAAGTCGACTCTCGCTTTATTTTGTAAAGAAATCAGATAAAAGTGTTGACATCGTCTTAATAGTTTGTTAACATCTTTTTAACACATGATTTAAAAGTATTCTTTGGAGGTTTTATATCATGAAACAGATACTTAAGAAAACGGTTTACATAGGATTAACATTGTTGTGTACACTACTGATTAGCACTACTGCTTATGCGTATACACGCGGCGTAGTTACCGGGGAAGTCGTTAATGTCCGTGCTTATTCGGAAATTAATTACAGCAATCGCCTTTTCCAAGTAAACCGCGGCGAAGCAATAGAAATTATTGGTGTATGTGGCGATTTCTTTCGTGCAAATATCAATGGCAGTGAAAATGTATATATTTCCCGCGAGTGGGTTGAAATTTCGGAAACATCCGGCAGGTTAAATTATTGCTCGGTTTTCATTTATGATTTGCCTCGTCAAGAGGGTGGAATGCCGATAAGTCAAGCATATATCAATTCAACGGTAACCGTAGTATCAAGTTTTGAAAATTGGTATGGAATAATGTATGGCGATGCACTTGCTTTTATAGAAAAATCATATTTGAGCATTCCATATTTTGTTGAACTCCAAACCGCACGTATCCCGAGTGCCACAACTTTGGGGCAAGAAATTGTTGAGTTTGCAAAACAGTACATTGGTGCGCGTTATGTATGGGGCGGAACTACCCCAGCCGGCTTTGACTGCTCGGGTTTTATGACGTATGTTTTGCGTAATTTTGGCATTAGTGTAAACCGTTCTTCACGTGATATGGTGCGTAATGGTGTGCATGTTTACCGCAGTGATATTCAACCTGCCGATCTTGTATTTTTTGCCGCGTCACCCGGTGGGAGCCGCATCACGCATGTTGGTATGTATATTGGCGGTGGGCAGTTCATCCACGCATCTACATGGAACACCGGCGTAAGAATAAGTGATTTTAACAGTGCCTATCATAGGCCTAGGTTTGTTGCGGCGCGTAGAGTTATTTAATGACGCAAATCATATAAACAGTTTTCTATAATATTTTGGGAGGTTGTGCAAACAGCCTCTTTTTTTATTATATTTTTCGTATGTTATGCATAAAATATTTATAGTTTTCAAATTAAATATAAATTTTCTCATTACAGCCTTGCGAAGCTTGGCGAATATGGTAGAATAGATGCAAATACAGCAACTTTGATTGGAGGATGGTGCATTGTGATAGATTTTAAGGAAGAGATAAGCAAATATAAGCCTGTACGCACCGTGGATGAAGTAGAAGAGGGTATAAAAGACGAGATACAAGATATTTTAGACTTGTTACAATATATTTCAGGAAAAACGTCGGACAAAGACGTTAACCGTTTGTAATATGAAATGCCCACATTGCAAAAGCACCTATGACTTTGGCGACAAATGCCCTCATTGCAAAGTAGATACGGTGCTGTATAAGCGTACCGCGCATTTATCAGATAAGCTTTACAACCAAGGCTTAGAAAGGCTAAAAGCCTCGGATTTTACCCACGGAATAAATTCACTTGAAAAAAGTGTTGCTATAAACAAAAATAATACAACTGCGCGAAACCTGCTTGGATTAGCGCTGTTTGAGGTTGGGCATATTGGCGATGCCTTGACGCATTGGGTGATAAGCACTTCTCTTGACAATAATGATAACCCTGCAGAAGGTTATCTTGACCGCGCTCACAAAAATTCACGGGCGTTGGAAAAGTTGAATGACGCTGTGGTTATGTACAACCACGCATTAGGACACATTAGGCAAAAGAGCGACGACCTGGCCATTATTCAGCTTAAAAAAGCGGTGGAAAATAACCCGCGCTTTGTTGACGCTTTAAATTTGCTGGCACTATGCCACTTGATACAAAATGATAAAGAACGCGCAATAATAGCTGTGGAACGTGCCCTGTCGGTTGATATCCAAAATCCTATAGCAAACAGATATTACTCCATGTTAAATCCAAAAGGGAAAGCCGTGCGGCAGGCTACGGCTCCGCTTAAATTTGTCAATAAAGTGCCCGATAACCATGGACCGTACAAGCCCATCGGTATTCATGATAAAAAGCCTACGAATTTCCATATTGCAGAAATCCTCGCCTTTATTATAGGGGGGGTTATTGTTGGCGCAGTTGGCTATTTCTTATTGTTCCCTGCATTCCAAAATGAGCACGCGCGCGAAATTGCCAGAGTTGAGCAAAAAATTGTTGAGGCAGAGGAAGCGCACCAAGACGCGATTCAAGCCATTACAGCGCAAAAAGACGTACTGCAAGCTGAAATTGATAACAGAGACGCTGCAATTAATCGTTTTGAAGAGGCTACCGAATTGCAGGAGCGCATAAACGCTGTGTATAATGCCCAGTGGTTGTCTCAAGAGAATCAATTGCGGGAAGCTATCAATATCCTGGACAATTTAGATACAACCGGAATGGATTCCAATATATTAAACCGCATAGATGGGATACGTGAGGGAGCATATCCGGCATTGGCTAACCACTACTTTGCGGAAGGGCAACGCGCATTTAATGCCAGCGATTATTACAAAGCATTGGTGGATTTAGAATTGGCGCACCGTTTTATGGCAGAGGATATGACCAACCAGCGGCGTGATTTAATGGTAATGCTGGGAAGGCTTTATTATAACAATGATCGTTTTGACGAGGCACTGGAGATGTTGGTGCCGGTGACTGAATACTTCCCCCGTCACTTGCCAAATACGATAGGTAATATAATTAGAAGCATTGAAAATAGGTCGTAAATTTAATTATATTTAAACAGACTTTCCTCAAATTGTGGCGTATATGTTATCAAAAGGAGGAGTTAAAATGAAATCTATTTTTGGATTAGATGAAAAACTTGCAGCCGTACTGAGTTACGCTTTTGCTTTTTTCTCAGGTATTGCAGTACTCATAATGGAGCGGGAGAATAAATTTGTTCGCTTCCATGCATTGCAGTCTACGCTTTGGTTTTTAGCCATTATGATAGTGACCTGGGTGTTGAGATTTATTTCAAATTTCCCAATAATTGGCTGGATTTTAGGTTTTATTATCTCGCCGATACAGTTCATTCTTGGGTTAGTCGCTTTTGGCAGCTGGGTTTTCCTTATGTACAAGGCGTATCAAGGCGAAACGTTTAAATTACCGATTGTTGGCGATGTAGCTTGGGCACAAATTAACAAGTAAACCCTAAGGATCTCTTGCATCAAATGTGCAAGAGGTCTTTTTTTTATGTTCGGAAAGTGATATACTTTGCAAAATGCTGAATTGAAAAAAGGACATGCAAATGATGGAAAAAATATATGCAGAGGTAACGTCGGAAAGCATAAATGTATTTGCAATGAAGTCAAAGCAAAATTCTGCTTCGTTTGCGCTGCCATTGGACGAAAATGCGACGTATAGCGGCAAATCCGGCGTGTTGGTTGCCAACGTACGGCAAGCGATAATACGTGTTGTGGATATTGCTTATAAATCGGCGCAAGGCAAATGGGGCTTGCAGTTGCAGCGCATAAAGAGAAGGGAATCGCTTAGCCGGTGGGATTTGGTGCAGTCTGCATTTCCAATTGGCGATAAAATGAATGAGCATACACATATTTTTGATGGGGCAGTGTTTACGAATAAAAATGGAATGATGCGTTACTTCATGACAGCATTACCAATGGATGTTGCCGATGAAATTGCTGAAACGGGTGTTAAACTGTTTGGAAGCCCACATCGGTTGAAATGTTTGGATACGGTGGAGAATATATTGTTTCGCCATTATATGAAACATGGAACAGAAGCCTTTTGGGTAGTTTTCCCGCAAGGTGATGGGCTGCGCATTTTGTTTTTGACAGATGGCTTGCCAAGAACAACATGGTATGTAAGCAATACCCCACAATTTCGTGAAGATGAAATTGTGCGATGCTTGCGGGCCTCTACACAAATAATGGAAGTACAAGATGTTGATAGCGCAATTGAAATAAACAAAACCGCCCTAAAGCGGGCGGTAGTATTAAATACGGGTTGGGATTTAGAATGGCTGCATATGATTTTATCTGAACAAGGTGTTGAAATTGAGCAGCAGGAATATTGCTTGATGGGTTTTATAGGGTAGAGTAATTTGTGGGAGGCAAGTTGCCTACACTACAATCCCAATATTTTCAGAATAACAAAATTTATTGTGTTTTGGAAAATTGTTGCGTACAATATGTAATATAGTCGAATGAATCAAAAACAGTCCCCAGAAACTTGCAATTTTCCAGCACTACTGCGTCAGCTCCTTCTTGCGCACCTCTAGTGCGCCGCGTCGTCGCTTCCTTGTACTGCAGAAAAATTCCTGCGTTTCAATGGACTGTTTTCAATTCAATCGACTATAAAACAATAAGAAAGCGGCAGACCAAGCATGAGACTGATGAAGAAATTAATTTTACAGGGGCGGCATTTTATCAAAACGCAGCCCCTGTCTGTCAATTACGGAATAGACGGCCTGCTGGTAGTGGGCGCAATGGCTATTGCGGCAAACAATAATAACTTATTTGCCGTACGGCTGGGCGCAACTGCAGACCAGCTTGCGATGCTGCACTTTTTTCCGAGCATATTCGCCTTGGTACTATTAATTCCCGCAGGTGTTTTTTCGGACAGCCTGCGCAATAAGCGCAGAATGATTTCCATTATGCTTCTATTGGCGGCGTTCTTTTTTGTCGTGGTGAGCACGTCGGCCTTTGTGCCTATTCACACCGTTTCTTTCTTTTTAATATTTTTTGCACTGGCGGCGGTTTCCGTAAACGGGTTGTACAACTTGGCCTGGCAGGCATTTTTCCCGGAAGCCGTGCCGGAGAAAGAGCGCAACACAGTACTCACTTTCCGCGCCAGAATGACCATGATTGTATCGCTGGTTGCGCCCCTTGCAATTGGGGGCATTCTTGTGTCAATACCCAGCGATGAAGGGAAAATTATAACCCACCAGATATTTTACTTGCTTGCGGCCGTGCTGTTGGTTGTTAACGCCCTTCATTTTAAAAAAATTAAAGCGGTAATGCCCGCAGAGCCTAAGCGGATTTCTTGGTCAGAAATGAAAACAGCGGGCAGGCGGCTTGTTGGCAACAAGCAATTTATCCTTTTTACGCTGGTGATATTGTTCTTTCATATGACATGGCATATGGACTGGACGCTGTATTTTGTCGGGCAGGAACGATACCTGGAAATGAACGAACTTTTGCTTAGTCTTACGCCTGCGGGCGGTATGCTCGCGCAGCTTTTAACGTTAAAATTTTGGAGCAAAAAGAGTGCAAGGCAAGGCCCGGATAGGCCACTTAAATACGGTATATTGGGGCTTGCGCTTAACCCTGTGGCTATGATTGTGGGTACAAGCCTTCCAAACCCCGCCGGTACGATAGTGTTTTTGATACTCCACTTTGTTGCCACACTTGCCTTTGCAAACATTATGCTTAATGTGTTCCAGTGCTTGCTAAAAGTTGTAGATGAAGAATACCGCAGCTTCTCCATTTCGATATATACATGCTTGATTATGCTGTCTAACGCCATAATGCCAAGGGTTGGTGTGGTGATATACAATGGATTTGGCGGGAATTTGAACGCACTGCGTATGACGTTTGTTATTGCGTTTGTACTGCGGATTGCCGCGACGGGATTATGGGTGTTGCGGGTTAGGTATTTTAAGCGGACGGAGGGAAAGATGTTAGGTTAAAAAGGCGTTGAAATTATTGCGGGCAGCGTAAATTTGAAGCGCGTTAAAACAACAAAAGGGGCTGGCTGGTCAAGGTGATTTAACCTGTAGCGACTATCGATCATCGATGTGAGTGCTTTTCTCACAGCGATTAGCGATTCGGAGCGAAAGGTAAATTGCCTTGGCCAGCCAGCCCCTTTCTTTTATTTCGCCTCCCAGTTACCCTGCGTATACCTCGTATCCAGCATATCACTGATACCCGCAAGCAGCATAATTATCCCTTGCACCCGGTGGGGTTGTATGACATATGCGCCTCTTTGATGCTCATCCTCTTTGACCAAATCTGCGGCAAGCAACGGCTTTAGATGATGGTACACTTGCCCGGTTGTGTTGTAGCCGCATTGCTCTACAAGCTGTGCGGCGGTTTTTGGGGAGTGCAGCAGCGCAAGCAGCATATTCAGCCTGTCGTTGTTGCCAATACAAGCCAGCACTTTTGCTGCGGCATTGCTTTCTATCAAGCTAAGAAGCTGGTCTGTATCAACGCTCTTGCTCACCCAAAGTGATTGTCTGCCGCCGGATACATGCGACCCCATATAAGTGATAGCACCTGCATGGTCTTTGTTGTTTGTTTTTTCTAAAAGCTCCTCCATTAACGCTGAAATACGGCTATCACCATTGCTCATATTCGCTATAATATCTGAGAAATTGCTATCGGAAACATTTGCCGGCTTTTGAGTTTCCTTTTTTTGTGGTTCTGCTTTTGCTAATAGATTTTTGATTTCGCTTAACTGCCCGCGAATCTCATCAATTTCTTTTCCGTAGTCCCTTTGCATAATGAACCTCCTGTGTTTTTTTTGATTTTACGCACGTACGTAATGTCATAATAAGAGAAGTTGTCCTGCTTGTCAATATGTTTTTGCGTAAATACGTAAAATATTTTCGATAGATTCTGCAAACATGTTTTTCCTTTGCCAAAAGTGGGAATGCTAAAGCAAAGTATAGATGCAAAGGAAGTAATGAATGACAGAAAAATTTATCGTACAGCCTACGGGCTCGTTAAAAGGTTCAATTGAAATTGGCGGGTCGAAAAATGCTGTGTTGCCGGTGCTGGCGGCTACCATTTTAACGGGGCAAAATTGCACAGTGCAAAATGTTCCCAGTTTGAGCGATGTAGAGTACATGCGTTGCCTTTTGGAATCATTAGGAGCAAAAAGCGCCCTACATGATGGTACACTGACCATCAACACTGCCGACATAAATTCTTGCGAAGCCGCCTATGAATGGGTCGGCAAGCTTCGCGCATCTTTTTTGGTAATGGGGCCACTGCTCGCAAGGTTTGGCAAAGCAAAAGTGTCCCTTCCCGGCGGGTGCGCCATTGGTTCGCGGCCTATAGACTTACACCTAAAAGGTATGGCGGCACTTGGGGCGGAAGTTGACCATTCCCACGGATATATAACCGTTACCGCGCCCAAGCGTACGGGAAACGCTAGCGCTACACGCAAATTAATGGGCGCGGGAGTATATTTAGACTTCCCGAGCGTTGGCGCAACGGAAAACATCATGATGGCGGCGGCGCTTGCCGAAGGGCAAACAATCCTGGAAAACTGCGCCGTAGAGCCTGAAATTGTAGACCTTGCCAATTTCTTAAACTCCGCAGGGGCAGAAATACGCGGCGCGGGTACGGATACTATAAAAATTAATGGCGTGCGCGAGCTAAAAAGCACACATCACAGCGTGATACCCGACCGTATAGAGGCCGGGACATTTATGGTTGCGGCGGCAATAACCCGCGGCAACATTCTGCTTACCAATGTGATGGCAGACCATGTGAAGCCCGTAATCGCCAAGCTTAAAGAGGCGCAAATTTCGGTAGAGGAGTTGAACGCGGGCGTTCGCGTTTGGCACGAGCCGGGGCAGGATATTATTGCCGCAGATATAAAAACACTGCCGTACCCCGGCTTTCCTACAGATATGCAGGCGCAATTCATGGCACTTATGTCCGTTGCCAAAGGCACGAGCATCATAACGGAAACGGTGTTCGAGAACCGCTTTATGCAAGTGGGCGAACTAAAGCGCATGGGCGCGGATATTAAAATAGAAAGCCGCAGCGCAGTAACAGAAGGCGTGCCGCGGCTTGCAGGGGCGCAGTTGGCTGCCAGCGACCTGAGAGCAGGGGCGGCGCTTACACTCGCGGCGTTGTGCGCGGAAGATGTAACAGAGATAAGTGGAATACACCACATAGACCGTGGATATTTTCGGCTGGATGAGAAGTTGAATGCATTGGGGGCTAGTATTAGGCGGGAGGAGTGTGAGGCCGGAGGTTGATAATATCAAGTGGAAAAAGACCTGGTACCAGGTATATCCGCAACAAAAAAACACATGACATCATGCCTCCATGTTTAGAAACAAAATCCACAGGCAATAATAAGGAAACATCAATAGATAGGAGGTGAGCGAATGAAAAATACTTCCGGTTCGGGAGGAAACATCTTCCGGAAAAAGGGATTTTTCATCGCACTTTATTCTTGCCTTGGGGTAGTGGCGGCGCTTGCAATAGTAGTTACCGTTGCAAACCGCCCGCCGGCAGAACAAGGCACAGAATTTGCTTACGAGCAAGAAGAAACAACGCCCGTAGGGGCAGACCAAGTAGACAGTTATTTGGCGGGTTTTGACGAGGAAGCCTGGTTTAGGCCACGTCAACCCCAGCCGGAACCGCAACCGCCGCCAAGACAACCATCACAACCACCGTCCCCACAACGGCCGCCAAGCCCCCCGCCAACTCCTCCAACGCAGCCGCCCCCACAACCCCCGCCGGGCACACCGCCAACAGGGGAACCCGTAGAGCCGCATGTAGAGCAGAAACCGGCAGAACCGCCGGGCACGGAACCGGCCCCAGCACCGGAGCCGTCGCCAACGTCGGAATATGAGCCAACCCCTGCGCCGCAGTCACAAGCCGCGCATTTCACCCCATTTTCAGACGGCGACCGCATGGCCTGGCCTGTGTATGGCGAAACGGTCATGCCGTTTAGCGCCAACGCATTAATTTACGACCCAACGCTGGACCAATTCCGTACAAACGATAACTTACGCATTGCCGCCAGCGAGGGCGACCCGGTGCGGGCGGGTGCATATGGCAGGGTTATTGCCACAGGCCGCAATGTGCGCCAGGGCAACTATGTAATTATCGACCACGGCAATGGCTGGGTAGCCACCTACGGGCAGCTGATGGACAGCGTGCCGGTGTCTGAAGGCGATATTGTAAGCAGTGGGCAAATTATTGGTGGCGTAGGCCAGCCGTCCATTTTTGGCAGCGCCAACGGTACCCACGTGCATTTGCGTATTGAAAGAGACGAAGTGGCAATCAATCCGTACTATGTGTTAACCGCACGTGGTGATTGCTAATAATTAGGGGAATTTTATTTTCGTTTTCAGAGTGAGGGCAAAACCACCAAAGCTGTATTTCCGGCATTTGTGGGGGAGGCAATCTGCCTCCCGCAAATCACAAATTTGCTTAGCTTTCGGAAAACAATTCGCTTAGCTTAATGACATTGTTGACTGCCCCCTGATAGCACATTGAATGTGATATCAGGGGGTAACTTAATGACATTGCCTGTGGTCGCCCGTTGTTTCTATAAATTGCACACCCTACCGCCCAATCAACCACATCTTAATCACCGACGCCACTTCCCGCACATACGCAAGCGGAACAGCATACCACGGTACACTTGCCGGGTACATGGCAGGCGTTAAGCCCACTTGCCGGGCAAAGCGCACGGAGCGGTACATATGAAAGTCGCTGGTAATTATAACAACGTTTTTTGCGTCTACAGATACACCAAAATATTCCGCTATGAAATATACAATCGCCTGCGAATACCGCATGTTGGCGTAAGTAGAATACGCCATATCTTCCCGTGCAATGCGATACGGGTCTACGCCGCGGTCAATCAGATATTGCGCCATAATGTAGGCGTCTGAAATATCCGCTTGGTGCCCAATGCCGCCGGAAACTATAATGAACGCATCCGGGTTTTGCCGGTGGTAAGACACCGCTGCGTCCAGCCGCCGTGCAAGGGTGCTAAGCGGTTCACCATCGCGGGAACCTGCGCCTAATACAATGACAACGTCTTCGTTAAAAGTGGCGGTAACGCGTCTGCCGTAAAAAGCCAACGCGGCCGAAAAGGCCAAGACGGTGGCTATTCCTACAATAATAACCGCTGTAAGCCACTTCACCTTTTTCAGCTTGTCAAAAAAATAGTCGTAGACCAATACAGCAAGGGTTATCCCGGCTAAGAATATCGTCGTGTTGTTAAAAAAGCCGCTTATATAAATATTGTGCAGCGTTGCTATCGCAGATATCACCGCCGTGGCAAAAATAAAAACCTTCATATTAAATTTCATGGAAAAAACCTCTTTACAATTGGTGGTATATCGGTATTATATCATATAGTGAACGAAAGAGGGGATATCATCATGCACGACGATATATACATGTTATGGTTATCATCTATGGTACATCAAGTGGGGTCGCGTAAGCTAAATTTCTTGCTAGACGCCTTTGGCAGTGCCGGCGCAATTTTCAAATCCTCTGATAAGGAACTGCGGGAGCATATGCCGTTGGCTCATCATGCCTTCGAGTTTATGTGCCAGCATAAAGACCTTGAATATATAGAAGTGATGCTGGAAAAAATGGAATCCCAGGGTATTGTATATATATCCCGCAACAACCCGCGCTTTCCGTCTCTTTTGAAGGAAATCCCGGATCCGCCCGTGGGGATTTTTTTCATGGGTATGCTTCCGGCGGATAATACGGAAAAAGTTGCGATTATCGGTTCGCGAGGCTGCTCCGAGTACGGGCTTTTGACGGCGCGTTTGCTGGCGCAGCCGCTTGCGGCCGCCGGTATTGTCATTGTAAGCGGCATGGCACGCGGCGTGGACAGCATGGCGCACCGCGGCGCGTTGCAGGGTGAGGGGATAACTATAGCCGTGCTTGGATGCGGTGTGGACATCTGCTATCCTGCGGAAAACAGGGAGTTGCGCAAGCAAATTCTCCAAAAAGGCTGCGTTGTTTCCGAGTATCCGCCCGGTGTGCGTCCGGCGCCTGGATTTTTCCCGGCGCGTAACCGCATAATAAGCGGACTAAGCCGCGCAGTGGTAGTTACCGAAGCCGGCCTAAAAAGCGGCACGCTCATTACCGTAGACCAGGCGCAGGAACAAGGGCGGGAAGTGCTTGCCGTACCGGGCAATATCTCCAGCAAGCTAAGCCAGGGGACAAACCAGCTCATCCGCGACGGTGCGTTCCCTGTGTCCAATCACGAGGATATCCTAAATATACTGGGTAACACGTTTAAGCCCAGCAATACTTTCAAACCCGGTAAGGCTCCTAAACCAAAGCTTCCTGTGCAAGATTTATCGAAAAATCCACAAAATCCTAAAAATTCTAATATCAGCCTTGCGCCGGACGAAAAACGCGTGTATGATAGGTTGTCGTTAGCACCTGTAAGTTTCGACTACTTGGCAGATGTATCGGAAGTAGACATTGGCAGGTTGCATCTTATCTGCACAGGGTTAGAGCTTAAAGGCTTGGTAAAGAAGCTGCCCGGCGCACGTTATGTAAAAAATATTTGAATATACACAGAGGCGGAGACATGGCAAACAAGACAAAAACTTTAATCATTTTGGAGTCCCCATCCAAAGCAAAAACCGTGAAAAAAATCTTAGGCAGCAACTATAAAATTGAAGCTTGCGTAGGGCATGTCCGCGATCTGCCCAAAAGCAGCTTTGGGGTGGATGTGGACAACGACTTCGAGCCTAAGTACATTACAATCCGCGGCAAGGGGGATATTTTGGCTAATTTGCGCAAACAGGCGAAAACAGCCAAAAAAGTGTACCTCGCAACTGACCCCGACCGCGAAGGCGAGGCCATAAGCTGGCACTTGATACACGCGTTAAAGCTGGACGAAGCCAACACCGAGCGGATTGTATTTAATGAAATAACGCAAACCGCCGTTAAAAAGGCGTTAAAAGAAGCCCGTCAAATAGACATGGATTTGGTAGACGCGCAGCAAGCACGCCGTATCCTGGACCGCATGGTTGGCTACCGCATTAGCCCGCTTTTGTGGAAGAAAATAAAAAAAGGGCTAAGCGCAGGGCGTGTACAATCCGTCGTGTTAAAGCTGGTTTGCGACCGTGAAGAGGAAATTGAGCAATTTATCCCGGAAGAATACTGGACGTTGGAAGTAGATTTGTCGCCCATAGGCGGCAAAGGCAAGCTAACCGCACGCTACAGCATTAGCGGCAATGGAAAAAAAGAACTTAAAACAGAAGCAGACGTACAGGCAGTTTTAAAGGCCATTAAAAAAGGTAAATTTGAAGTAGTGGACGTGAAACATGGCACACGTCAGAAAAAACCGCCCGCGCCCTTCACCACTAGTACATTGCAGCAAGAGGCTAGCAAGCTATTTGGCTATGCAACCAGCCGCACCATGCGCATTGCCCAGCAGTTGTATGAAGGTGTAGACATAAAGGGCGAAGGTACAGTGGGCCTGGTTTCCTATATACGTACAGACTCTCCGCGTATTTCCGACGAAGCCTATGACGACGCAAAAAATATGATATTGGAAAGCTATGGCGAAAGTTATTTACCTGCCGAAAGGCCGGAGTATAAATCCCGAGGGCGCGTGCAAGATGCCCATGAAGCGATACGCCCTACAAGTGCAGCCCGCAAGCCGGAAGCAATTAAGGCATCGCTGTCTGGCGAGCAGTACAAATTATACAAGCTCATTTGGGAGCGTTTTATTGGCAGTCAAATGCCGCCTGCTGTTTACGATACGCTTTCTGTCAAAATTTCGGCCGGGGGCATAAGCTTCCGCGCAAGCGGATCTGTGCTTAAATTTGACGGCTACCTTGCTGTGTATAGCAAAAACGAGGATTCCGAAAAAGACGTAACCATGCCCGATTTATCTGTTGGCGATACATTAAAAGTACTGGAGTATAAACCCGCCCAGCATTTTACCCAGCCGCCCCCGCGCTATTCGGAGGGCAGCATGGTGCGCACGATGGAGGAGCTGGGCATTGGGCGCCCCGGTACGTTTGCGCAAACCATTACTACTTTGATGAACCGCGGCTATGTAACCAAGGAAAATAAAGTGCTGTACCCAACCGAGCTTGGCGAAATTGTAAACGAAATAATGGAAGAATATTTCGAAAATATCGTAGACGTAGACTTTACCGCACGTATGGAAGACGCGCTGGACAGTGTAGAGCATGGCGAGGCAGAATGGAAAAATATCCTGCGCGAGTTTTATCCGCCCTTTGCGGAAAAAATCCATGAAGCGGAAGAAAAAATTGGCCATATAGAAGTAAAAGATGAAGTAACGGATATCATTTGCGAAAATTGCGGACGCAATATGGTCATAAAATTCGGGCGTTTTGGTAAATTCTTGGCTTGTCCGGGCTTCCCGGAATGCCGCAATGCGAAGCCGCTGTTTGAAGAGGCCGGCGTAGATTGCCCGCTGTGCGGCGGAAAAGTGGTGATTAAAAAATCTAAAAAAGGCCGCAAATATTACGGCTGCGAAAAATCGCCGGAATGCGAATTTATTTCATGGAATTTGCCCACAGGCGAAAAGTGCCCCGAGTGCGGCGAGTTTTTGGTGGAAAAAGGGCGTAAGAAGCGGCTGGTAGCGTGTTCGGCTTGTGCCTATGCGGTTGAGGCTCCGGAGAGTGACGAGGAGTAATTAAGCCAAACGAATTTATACTCCTATGGGGGAAAGCCCCATAGGAGTACAGCTCTGTGTGAAATTTAACACGCCTGCTATCAGGCGTTTTTTTTATGCGGCTTACCTACCACCTGCAACTCACCCGCACTTTTATACATCTTACCGCAGGCACGCTACATGTCACAACCAACCATATTGCATTCACAAACCACAGCATTTATCCTGTATTTGCCACAAGCAAAGGAGGATTATTAAATGAAAAAAATCATAGACGTTCAAAATTTTGCAAAAAGCTATGGCGATGTTCAAGCGGTCAAAGGTATCAGCTTTTATGTAGAGGAAAGCAAGCTGTTTTCGTTCCTTGGGCCAAACGGCGCGGGTAAGTCTACCACCATAGATACGTTGTGTACGCTTATGGATTTCGACAGCGGAAATATCACCATAGACGGGCACGATTTACGCGACAACGCGCAACGCATACGGCAAAGCATTGGCGTAGTGTTTCAGGACAGCATACTAGATGAATTGCTCACCGTGCGGGAGAATTTATTCATAAGAGCGGGGCTGTATATCCGCGGCAAAACCGCCATAAGAGTACGGGTAGACGAAGTAACTGCTCTACTCTCCTTAGATGAATTTGCCAACCGCCCATATGGCAAACTATCCGGCGGGCAGCGCCGCAGAACAGATATTGCCACGGCGCTGCTTCACACGCCAAAAATTCTTTTCCTGGACGAGCCAACAACGGGGCTGGACCCACAGACCAGGTTAACTATATGGGAAACCATAAAAACACTGCAGCAGCAAACCGGCATGACTATTTTTTTAACCACCCACTACATGGAAGAAGCCGCCGAATCCGACTACATCATAGTCATAGACCACGGCGAACTGGTGGCAAAAGGCACGCCTGCCGAACTGCGGACGCAGTACGCAACAGACAAATTATGTATGGCTCCAAGCGACGAAGCACAGCTATTGCAGCAACTTGCAGCAGCAGGCATAAATTACACCAACACCGGCGGCGAAATTATAGCTAACCTGCCAAATACGCTGGCATCGCTGCCGATATTGGAAAACTGTAAGCAGTACATCGCAAGTTTTAGGGTCATTCAAGGCACAATGGACGACGCGTTTATTGGCATAACGGGGAGGAACATACGATGACAGCATTGCTCAAACGCAACTTAAAATTATATTTCCGCGATAAAGTGAATGTGATGTTTTCCATGCTGGCGGTGTTTATTGTACTGGCGCTGTACATGCTATTTTTAGGGAACATCTGGGGTGACGAAGCCACAAGAGAACTGCCGTATTTTAACGTCCTGCTGCACAACTGGCTTACCGCAGGCAAACTTGCCGTTGCCACAGTAACCACATCTATGGCTGCATTTGGCGTAATGATAGACGACAAAACAAGGAAAATAGGCAAAGGCTTTTATGCTTCCCCGGTAAAAAGATGGCAAATAACCATCGCATATATTCTAAACGCGTTTTTTGTAGGCGTTATTATGACCACAATCACGTTTATACCGCTTACGCTTTATTCCCTGTGGCTGGGCGGCGCGCCGCTTACGGTGCTTGGATATTTACAAGTGCTTGGAATAATTCTGCTGATAAGCTTTTCGAGTACGGCAATGATGTGCTTTATCACGACGCTTGCAAAAACTCGCAATGCATTTAGCACCATCGGCTCCATCATCGGCACATTGATAGGGTTTTTGCTGGGAATCTACTTACCTATCGGCGAATTGCCAACGGGTGTACAAACAGCAATAAGATTATTCCCGCCATCCCACGGGGCGGTGCTGCTGCGGCAAACGCTGATGAGCGCTCCAATACACGTATCATTTGAAGGCGTTCCCGTGCACTATTTGGAAGGGTTCCAAGCATTTATGGGCATCACGTACCGTTTTGGAGATTTTGAATTTACGCCGCTTATTAGTGTTGCGATGTTAGTGGCTTCGGCAATGCTTTTTTTCGGGCTGACGCTTTTGAATATGCGAAAGATAAAATCAACTTAAACTTGCCAAAACCTTCCCGCCATGTATAATTGTGAAAAACCGGAAAGGAACTGACTATGTTTACCTGCAAACCGGATTACGAGCAAGCGCAAAAACGCATCAATGCCTTTTGGGAACATGCGGAAATAGACCGCCCTTTGGTTAGCATGAATTTTCCCAAGCCAAATGCTAAACCATTTGCCGCAAAGCAGCACGCCACGTATAAAGACTACTGGCTAGACCTGGAATATCGCACAGAGCAAGCAGCCCACTGGATGGAAAACACCGTTTTCTATGCGGAATCTATGCCGGTGGTCATGCCAAATATGGGGCCGGAAATTGTATCTGCCTGGGCAGGCTGCCCGTATCATTTTGGCGAAACCACCACTTGGACAGACCCTTGCGTATTTGATTGGGAAAAAGACCAAGCCGTTATCGATATGAACCACCCGCTGTTTCGCAAATTAGAGGATTTTACCCGTATGCTGCTTGAAAGGGCAAAGGGTAATTTCATTGTGGGGCTGACAGACCTGCACCCAGGTGGGGACCACCTTGCCGCACTGCGCGACCCGGAAAATTTAGCCGTCGATTTATTGGAAAACCCGGACATGGTTAAAGCCAAACTTGCAAAATCTTACGAGGAATATTTTCCCGCCTACGACCATTTTGTAAATATACTAAAAGCCGCAGGAGTGCCCATATCCTCATGGATACCGCTTACATCTGAAACACGTATGTATATCCCCAGCAACGATTTTTCCTGCATGATTAGCACAAAAATGTTTGAGGAGTTTTTCCTGGACGGGCTTGTGCAGGAATGCAAACATTATGAAAAAAGCGTTTATCATTTAGATGGCCCGGATGCATTACGGCATTTAGACACGCTGCTTGGCATTAGGGAGCTAAACGCAATCCAATGGGTACCGGGGGACGGACAAGCGCAAGTGCTGCCGTGGTTAGATGTATTCAAAAAAATTTTGTCGGCAGGGAAATCTGTTATGGCTTACCCACATTCCATGGAGGACTTGCGCTTTTTGATGGATAACTTACCGGCGAGGGGTTTGTATCTCCAAATATGCTGGAATATGGAAAACGAAGATAATGCAAGGGATCTTATGAAGCTGATTGAAAAATGGCCGAAGTAAAGGCCAAAATAAACGCATAACGGAGGGTTTAACGATGGACAAAAAATTATTCGACAACCGCTTTGTGGCACTCACCAAGGAACACGAAGCAATTGTAAACCGCAAAAACGAAGTAGACGGGCTTGGCAACGGCTGGTACGACCGCTACAAAGACCCGGTACTCACCGCAGGCCATGTCCCGCTATTTTGGAAATACGACTTTAACTACGATACCAACCCCTATCTCATGGAACGCCTGGGCATAAACTGCGTTTTCAACCCGGGCGCAATTGAACATAACGGCAAAATTTTGCTGTGCGCCAGGGTGGAAGGCTACGACCGCAAGTCCTTCTTCGCCATTGCGGAAAGCGATAACGGCATAGACGGCTTCCGTTTTTGGGATTACCCGATTCTACTGCCGGAAACTGACAACCCCGATACAAACGTCTACGATATGCGCCTCGTAAAACACGAAGACGGCTACATCTACGGCCTTTTCTGCACAGAGCGAAAAGACCCTAACGCCCCTGCCGGGGACATGCAATCTGCAATAGCCCAATGCGGCATAGTGCGCACAAAGGATTTGAAAAATTGGGAGCGGCTGGCAGATTTGAAAACCAACGTATCCCAACAGCGTAACGTAGTGCTTCACCCCGAGTTTATTAACGGGAAGTACGCATTCTACACCCGCCCTTCCGATGATTTTATCAATGTAGGTTCCGGCGGTGGAATCGGTTTTGCCTATTCGGATAGCATCACCAATGCCGTCGTCGACCACGAGGAAATTATCAACAAGCGTGTTTACCATACGATTAATGAGGGGAAGAACGGGCAAGGACCTGCACCCATCAAAACACCAAAGGGCTGGCTGCACCTTGCACACGGCGTAAGAAATACCGCCGCAGGGTTGCGTTATGTATTATATGTTTTCCTAAGCGACTTGAACGAGCCATGGAAAGTGACCCATACCCCAGGCGGATATTTCTTGGCACCTTTAGGCGAGGAGCGCATTGGCGATGTATCCAATGTAGTTTTCTGTAACGGGGTTGTGGCTAAAGACAATGGCGATGTTTTCATCTACTATGCGTCTTCTGATACGCGTTGCCACGTAGCGAAAACAACTGTGGACAAGCTGCTGGATTACGCGCTTAACACACCGAGCGATGGATTGCGTTCTTATGCGTCGGTTGCGCAACGGATTGCGTTGATAGATAGGAATTTGAAAAAATAGGCATATGAAAAAATAGGCATATGAAAAATGCTACGCCTAAGAAAGAATTGCGGTTTATCACTATGATTTTTCTTTGCGTGCCTTCTCCGGCGCGCATTATAGTCTTTTAAATTGAGAACGGGCTTCATGTCCGTTCTCAATTTAAAATGACTTTCCTAAATTCAGCGGTTTATGCTATAGCATACAAGACGGTTTTGAATTTAAACCGCTATACATATCTAATAGAATATTCATCCATTGCTCAAAAACTCATCAATATTCCGTACTATTTCAGCATCTCCAAAAGTATGAAGTGCATCATAGCTGTCATCAATGTACTTTAGCGCACCGGCGTCTTGAAATAATGAATATACAGCATTTCCGTCCATGCTTTTGCGACCCTTGTATGTTTCGATACAGTAAACAATAAAATCCAGATTGATGAAGTCGTCTTTTTGCATATACTTACCCCTCTACAGGAAATTCGATGTGTCCGGTAGTAATTTCTTGCATAATCAAGTCTGCCAGAGTAACGGTACTAAAATGCCACAGCTTTGTCGATTCTTGCTCATACAGTCTATAAAATTCCGATTGGTAAAACACATCCAATGCTTTGGAGTTTGAAGTATTTTGAAGTTTGGCAAGCCTTTCAATAATTTGGTGCGTGTGTAGGGCCATAAAACTGTTGTACTTTTTTTCATCCATTGGTTAGCACCTCGTACTTTACGAATTTTAACGCCGCAATTGCTTCTGCTGTGCAGAATGTTATTTGGTTAAACAAATCTACAATTTTTAGCCTTTTTAATGTTTCATCCCTGTCAATGTCGCCATCTTCGTACATTCTAAAAACTCTGTACAGCGTATCATTGGCAACCGGGCCTATTACAACATCGTATTGTAACCCTGTGTAGTTTGCCATTCTTTGGGCATAAACAAAATCAAGCCACTCCACATTTGCATTGTCAAATTTTAATACGGACAGATTCTTTTCCACCGCATTAAAATCCACTTCAAAATAGCTAACAGTGGGGGAGCCATTCCCTTTGTTGCGCCGCATAACATTGTAGGCAAAATTCTCAGCTTGGCTTAAATTTGAAGTTGTGTAAAACCCGCTTCCAAAATCCAAGGTTCTGTTGTGTTTAATCAGTCTTGGCGTTTCTACTGATACATTGCTGCCGTGGTAAACTAACATGATTATCACCCTTTGCGAATTTTTTACTTGGTTAAACCATGAGGTTTTCTATACCAACATACAATCATTAAACGCCGCAAACTTTTTCAATCGTGCATCTATTGCATTCTCCAGCTTTTTCGTCTGCCTAATGCCATTTTCGTACCATATGTTTTTTACCGTAAGCGTGCTTGTTTTCCTATCGCAAACCGCTTCAACCCGCCCTATAAATTGTTCCCCGTACAGCAACGGCAATACATACACGCCGTATTTGCGCTGGTTGGGCGGCGTGTAAATTTCCCATGTATACTCGAAATTGAAAATAGCTTTCAACAGCTTCCTATCCCACATAAATGGGTCGAGGGGAGCGATGAGCTCTGGGCGTGGCTTGTGGACTGGGTTTGCCATAACTGTTTCTAGCAACGGCATATCCTGTGCGCAAAAATAAAAATTATCCTTCAAACCTTCTACGGATACTTCGGTTATCTGCCCTTCGGAAAGCAGCGCGGCAATGACCTGGTTGCGAACGCCCGAAGACAGTCCCCAAATATTAAGCCATGCGCCGGAGGCACGGTTCCACAGCAGCCCAACCGCTCGGATTCTGCGCAATACGCACCACTTTAAGTGGTCGAAATCGTCGGGCAGTGGGTTGGATGCACCCAGTATTTCCGCAGGAACATGCCGCTCCGCAAGGTCGTAATACCGCCGCACGCCTTTTTTGTGGTGCACAATTAAATCCCCACTGGAATACATCTGCTCCAGCACAGACCGCGACAATTTACCGCCGGAACTCCAGTTTATGGCCGACCACCATTTTGTATCGCCCTCCAATTTAAAATCATCGGAGCATATTGCACCCTTTTTCTCGATATGGGAACGAACGGGTTCAAGATGTATCGATATATCCGGGTGTTTTTCAAGATTTTCCCTTGCCGCCTGGCGGAAGCGTTCAAAATACGGCCAATACTCTATAGGAATAATGGAAAGCTGCTTGTCCGGGTAGTCGAATAATTTTCTGTCGGTGTAAAGCAATTCGTGCAGCATGGATTTTTTGAAGCCCTTTACCCGCGATTGAAGGGTGATTTCCGCATTTTTGCCGCAGATATCTATTGGGTCAAATTGGATGCAGCCGGCTTGGCGGATGTAGGCCAGTGCGCCTTGTTTGCCGGTGAATTTGTGTTCGCCAAGCAGGCCTTGCTTTAAGAGAATGAATTGGCGGGCTTGGTGGTTGGTTAGGGTGGTCATGGGGTTTCGCTCGTTTCTGCCAAAATGCGCTTTAGCGCAGCAAGTTCATCTGCCGATAATGTGATACCTTTGCCCATTTTCTCATGATTCGGCGCCCACTCCCGAATATCGTACTTCGGTTCGCGGTCGTTCCAGCTTACAAGGTTTAGTTCTTTTCTCCAGCCTTTGGTGCTTTCGGATAAGATACCCATGTGTTTTGTTATTTCGTATTTAATATCAGGCATTGTTTTCACGCTCCTATGCAATTAAGTAAATTTTTAGACATCTATTTTTATTAAATGCTTTCTCAAATTGCTGTAGTATCAACTGCAGGCATATCATCCCATGTACGCTCAAATAGCAATCGTCCCGTCTTTTTTTTATTTGTTCCCCCCCATTGTTTGAAATAAAACATAACATTCTGCTGTTCACACTGGTCTTTAATACCAACAACCCAACTTTCTTGCATAGGACGGGCTCTCCAGCCACTTTCTCCACCAATTATAGCCCAGTCT